>R03__coassemble_488_pt1 | contig 22514 bp, 21 predicted proteins | sample R03__metabat2_high_PE_019 | metagenome-assembled genome bin R03
GGATAGGCCCATTGTATATATGCTTTGGGGAAAACCCGCCCAGGAAAAATGTTCAATCCTTAACAATCCAAAACAGCTGGTACTTAAGGCTCCCCATCCAAGCCCGTTGTCGTCTTACAGGGGCTTTTTCGGGTGTCACCATTTTTCAATGGCCAATAATTTTCTAAAGGCCAATGGACTTACTCCCATTGACTGGCAGATAGAGAATATTTAGATACGATTTTCCGATTGGAGGAAAATATTTATGAATAAAACAGTTGCACTCGTTTTGAAGATTGCAATTCCCATAATAGTTGTTGCAGGAATACTGGTCGCTGTTTTTTACTGGAAAAGCTTTACATCCGAGGCCAACGAACTTGCCGATATCATAAATAAAGGAAATGCCTATATGGCGGCTGACTGCTATGAGGAGGCAATAGGCTGCTATGAGGAGGCACTGGGATATGAGCCGGACAGTCCGGAGCTTAAATCTGCCCTTGTTAAGGCGTATATGCTGCACGCCAGCGAGCTGGGTGAATCAGATGAAGCTGTATTTGCCTACCAGAGTGCGATCAATTATGAACCATCCAACAGGACTCCGTATTGGGCGATTGCGAGCATATATGAAAACCGCGGCGAAGAGGACTCCATGATGGAGGTTTTAAGAACCGGTTATGAACAGACCGGGGATGAAGATATGAATACCAAGGTTACAAACATCGAGACTGAGAGGGCGAGAATTCAGGCAGAAGAGGAGGCTGCGGCCGCCGAACTTGCCGAGCAGCAGGCGCTGGAGGCTGAAAGAGAATCACTTTTATCACCACTTATCTCCCTGTTTATAGCCAAGGACTATGATGGGATCAAGGATCTTGTCAGGACCGATGAATATATTGCCATGGCTGATGAAGTTATAGGAGATGCTTCATTTTACTGTGGCGACAGGGATGATGCCGGAAACAGGAACGGTGTGGGAGTTGCCATATATGAAAACGGATATTATTACTATGGTGACTTTGTCAATAATGTAAGAGAAGGCAACGGAATATGGATGAGAGCGGTTTATTCCGATGCATCCGCAATAGGCTCCTACATATTCGAGGGAGAATGGTCAAATGATGCTCCTAACGGTTCGGGCACGGCTACTTCCAATTTTTACAAGGATAAAATCTCTTCCGATGAGATGATAAAGCAGGTGATAAAGGGCAGCTATTCAAATGGCCTTGAGGAGGGCAGTATGTCCCTTGCGGGGACAACAAAAGCCGGAAAGGGAGTTACCTACACCTACAAATGTTCATCGGGAGTTGCAACCCAGGTCAGCAATGATGATTCGGGAGTCAAGGGACAGTACATTATTGCAAAATCATCAGACGGAACTTCAAACCTGACCTCAGACGGTTCCGTAAGGGGCGTTGAAGGCTTTACAGAGTAGGCTTGATCAAAATAAATATACCGAGGAGAAAAAAGATGAGTAAAAAAGCATTTGTGTCAAAGGAAAAGGTACAGGAGATCGCCGCAAAATATCCTACCCCCTTCCATCTTTATGATGAGAGAATCTTAAGAAAGAGATTAAGAGATATCAAGGAGGCATTTTCCTGGAATCCGGGGTATCGTGAGTATTTTGCCGTTAAGGCCAATCCCAATCCCTTCCTTCTTAAGATTATGAAGGAGTACGGAGTGGGCTGTGACTGTTCCTCTAAAACAGAGCTTATGCTTGCAAAGGCCTGCGGCTTTAAGGACGATGAGATAATGTTTTCATCAAACGAAACTCCCGCAGCCGAGTATGAGTATGCAAAAAAGGTGGGAGCCATCATAAATCTGGATGATTTTACACATATTGATTTTGTGGACAGACTCCAGGGCCTTAATAAAAAAATGAGCTTAAGGTTTAACCCCGGTGGTCTGTTTGAACTTGGAAACAGCATTATGGACAACCCTGGAGACGCTAAGTACGGAATGACCAGAAAACAGATCTTCGATGGCGTTAAACTGATGATGGAAAAGGGCGTTGAAGAGTTCGGTATTCATTCATTTCTCGCATCAAATACCGTTACCAACGATTATTATCCGGCCCTTGCGGCAAAATTGTTCGAGCTTGCAGTTGACCTTAAGAATGAGACAGGCTGTAAGATCTCTTTCATCAATTTATCAGGCGGTGTTGGAGTTGCATATCTTCCCGATCAGGAACAGAATGATATTTTTGCAATCGGTGCCGGTGTTGAAAAGGTTTATAAAGAGATCATGGTTCCAAACGGAATGGGTAATGTGGCTATCTATACGGAAATGGGACGATTTGTCGCTGCGGAGTGTGGCGCTCTGATCACTCAGGCGATTCATGAGAAGCACATCTATAAGGAATATATAGGTGTGGATGCCTGCGCATGCAATCTTATGAGACCCGCTATGTATGGCTCTTATCACCATATAACGGTTCTCGGTAAGGAAAATCAGAACTGCGATCATATTTATGATGTCGTGGGATCCTTGTGCGAGAACAATGATAAGTTCGCAATTGACAGACATCTTCCCAAGGTAGATATGGGAGATTATCTTTTTATCCATGATACAGGTGCCCATGGCTTCTCAATGGGATATAACTACAACGGAAAGCTTAGAAGCGCTGAGGTGCTCCTCAAGGAGGATGGAAGCTTTGAGCTTATCAGAAGAGCGGAAACACCGAAGGATTATTTTGCAACCTTCGACTGCTTTGATATTGACCTTGATGTTTAGAATTTCCTGTGATAAAATCATGACGTTGCGTTAAGACGCAGCGTAAGCGGATGTGGCGGAATGGTAGACGCAGCAGACTCAAAATCTGCCGTGGCAACACGTGCGGGTTCAAGTCCCGCCATCCGCATAAATGAAGTAAGCACCCTCATTTGGGGTGCTTATTTCATTTGTGTGAATAGCGGGATTTGAACATGTTCTGCCCTTGTTTTTTTGAGGGAAATGAGATATAGTTTTGATATAAAGGGGGTACTAGTATGCCGATTACGAACATAAGCGGAATCAATAATAATTACAGCACATCGGGAATCGCTTTTAGGGAAAAGAACGATGCATTTTCTCCTGCAGCCGAAACCTCTTCTAAAGAGAAGGCTTCTGATAATGATGCTGTGTTAAATGGCGTATATGGCAATACTATATCCACATCAGAGGATGGAGACACTGTTCAGGCTGACAGGACGTCAATGATGTCAGCTGCACTTGATGCAAGAGTTGTTTTATCCTCTGCAGATGGAACGGTTACGGAGAATGACAGCGATGATGTCAGTATCAATAATGAAAAAGAGATGGTTGACGATCTGACCGGAATGACAGCAACCCAGGTTGAAATGCTCTACAGAGAGGGAAGAGTATCCTATCGGGATTATACTGAGGATCTTGAGGACAGGGAAGAGCTTAAAGAGGCTATTAACGGAGAAGAAGAGGATACTGATGCTGAGTCTGTATCTTCAGTAGCAGATGTGTATTTGGAAAACGGCATCCAAACATATAATGTAACGAAAACGGATGATGAAAGGCTTAATGAGATATCGTCCGGCCAGGATGAAGACACTAAAGAAGCAGTCAGCACGGCGGATGCGAATGACAACCGGGCAGAGCAGATTGACGCCAGGAAGCAGTCAATCTCCGAATTTGATGATGAGCTTGGAAAGCTGAGCTTTGTAAGCAATATGACTGACATTGAAAATATTGCTCTTAATACTGCCATTGATAACGGCAGCTTTGAAAATATAGAGAAATTGGGATTGATTTAGTTTTGAAACAGTATTTACTGAAGCTTAGAGACTTCCTTAAAAAGGATACCGGCGAGGCTAACGAGTCGACTAAATTAAGATATGTTGTGCGTCTCATGCTTTGCTATACTATTTTGTACAATCTTATCGCAACCATTGGCAATTCATTGCTTTTCGGTGACGATGGGATTGTTAGTTTTGTTGTTTTCTTTTTGGTTTTCGTCCTTATCTTTGTATCCTCGTATTTCCTGAAAAAAATAGTATTTGTTACTGTTTTTAATATAAGTATCCTTTGCTGGGTGCTGACGTCTATACTGATGTTCGGATGGAGCGCAGGCACCCAGATGATGCTTGTTGTGCTTCTGGTGCTGGACTTCTTCTCGTCTTATAAAAATAATACCATTAAGGTCTGCTATGCGGTTTTTCTCGTGTGCTTTAGGATAGTGATGTTTGATACGGCACGTCATACGGATGCGCTGCACCCTCTGACATACAATGCGGAAACCTTCGCACAGATACTTAATTCAGTGTTTGCATTTGTGGCCATAGGAACTCTCTGCTTTATCTTCAGCAGGGACTCCCAGGAACTTGAAGGCAAGCTGGTTGAATACAATATCAAGCTTGTTAATCAGGCCAATACTGATCCCTTAACGGGACTTAATAACAGGCGTAAGACCATGGAATTTTTGGAGAGTCTTATGTCTGATGCAAGAACAACAGGCATATGTGTGTCGATATGTGATATTGATTTCTTTAAAAAGGTCAATGATACCTATGGACATGACATAGGCGATAAGGTTTTAAAGAGCATTGCCCAGACTATGGTCAGCACCATGGGAGATAGCTGCTTCATTTCAAGGTGGGGCGGCGAGGAGTTTTTGATTGTATTTTCCAACATGAACGGTGATGATGCGTATGTTCTTCTGCAGAATTTAAGGACAGAGATATCAAAGCTTAAGTTTGAGGTTAAGGACAGGAGCTTTAAGATTTCCCTTACCTATGGTTTGGCAGAGTATGATTATCACTCGGATGCCTTGGCGTTTATAAAGGAAGCGGACAACAAGCTCTATATTGGTAAGGAAAACGGTCGTGACCAGGTTGTTTTCTAGTATAAGCGGTTGATTTTGCCGAAAGGCTTATCATATAAAAAGATATTGGAGGGTCATATGGAAACAAAACAGTTAATTCAGGAAGGCAAGTCAATTCTCGGTATCGAGTTTGGCTCAACAAGAATCAAGGCAGTACTTATCGATGAGAAGGGTAATCCCGTGGCATCAGGCTCCCATGAATGGGAAAATCAGTTGCTTAACGGAGTATGGACCTATTCATTGGATGCTGTATGGGCAGGACTTCAGGACTGCTATGCAGATCTTAAGAAGGATGTTAATGAAAAATTCGACGTTAAGCTGACCGGCTTTGCATCAATCGGATTTTCGGCAATGATGCACGGATACCTTGCATTTGATAAGGATGATAACCTTCTGGTTCCCTTCAGAACCTGGAGAAATACAATAACAGGTGAGGCAGCAGAAGCCCTTACCAAGGCGTTTAACTACAACATTCCCCAGAGATGGAGCATTTCACATCTCTATCAGTCAATCTTAAACGGTGAGGATCATGTTAAGAATGTGACTTTCTTCACAACTCTTGCAGGATATGTTCACTGGCAGATGACAGGCAAAAAGGTGCTTGGCGTTGGCGATGCATCGGGCATGTTCCCCATTGACATAAATACTAAGAAGTATGATGAGAAGATGATCGCCAAGTTCAATGAGATGGTGGCACCTAAGGGCTATCCCTGGAAGCTTGAGAACATCTTACCGGAAATCCTCCTTGCAGGAGAGGATGCCGGAACACTTACAGAGGAAGGAGCAAAGCTATTAGACCCTGCCGGAGATCTTAAAGCAGGAATTCCTCTTTGCCCTCCTGCAGTTGATGCCGGAACAGGTATGACAGCAACCAATTCCGTTGGTAAGAGAACAGGTAACACGTCAGCAGGTACTTCAGTATTTGCAATGGTTGTTCTTGAGAAGGATCTTTCAAAGGTTTATCCCCAGATTGATCTTGTAACAACTCCCGATGGAGCGCTGGTTGCAATGGTTCACTGCAACAACTGTACCTCAGAGATAAATGCCTGGGTTTCACTGTTTGATGAAATGCTTAAGTCAGTGGGTGCATCAGTTGATAAGAATACCCTTTACACAACCTTATTCAATAAGGCAATGGAAGCTGATAAGGACTGCGGCGGACTTTTATCCTACAACTATTTTTCAGGCGAGCATGTAACGGGATTTGATTCGGGAGCACCCTTATTCGTCAGAAAGGCAGACGATGCCTTTACACTTGCCAACTTTATGAGAATGCATCTGTATTCGGCTCTTGCATCCCTTAAGACAGGACTTGACATCCTTATTAAGGAAGAGGGCGTTAAGGTTGATGAAATGTTCGGACATGGCGGATTCTTCAAGACTAAGGGTGTTGGACAGAGCGTTCTTGCAGCTGCAATCAATGCACCTGTATCCGTTATGGAAACGGCAGGCGAAGGCGGAGCATGGGGCATCGCCGTTCTTGCGGCATATATGGTACAGAAGAAGGATGGCCAGTCGTTGCAGGATTACCTTAACGAGAATATATTTGCAGGCATGGTTGGTTCGAAACTCGAAGCTGATCCTGCAGATGTAGCGGGCTTTGATAAGTTTATGGAAACATACGTTAAGGGATTCCCCATAGAGCATGCTGCTGTTGATGCACTTTAATCTTTTTTGAATCAATCTGATTTGACAGTTTTGATAAAGGAGAATAATTACTTATGTTAGAAGAATTAAAAAAAGAGGTATATGAAGCCAACATGCTTCTGCCAAAGTATGGACTTGTGACTTTTACCTGGGGTAACGTAAGCGCAATAGACCGTGAAAAGGGTTTGTTTGTCATTAAACCCAGTGGAGTTGATTATGACAAGCTTACACCGGAAGATATGGTAGTTATGGACTTAAACGGCAATAAGGTGGAGGGCAGATACAATCCTTCATCTGATACGCCGACCCATCTCGAACTTTACAAGGCATTTGACAAGATCGGAGGCGTTGTCCATACCCATTCATCCTACGCAACAAGCTGGGCGCAGGCAGGCAGGGATATTCCCTGTTACGGAACAACTCATGCGGATTATTTCTATGGCGAGATTCCCTGCTTAAGATGTCTTAACAAGGATGAGATCGAAGAGGCCTATGAGGAAAATACAGGTCATCTTATAGTTAATGAGTTTGCCAGACTTAATAAGGACTATGAGGCGGTACCCGGAGTTCTGTGCAAGAATCACGGTCCTTTCTCCTGGGGCAAAAATGCTCATGATGCAGTACATAATGCAGTTGTAATAGAAGAGGTTGCCAAGATGGCACTTAGGGCAGAGATCATAAATAAAGATGTAAAGCCCGCACCGCAGGAACTTATGGACAAGCATTATTATCGTAAGCATGGTGCTAACGCATATTACGGACAGAAGTAAAGAAATTGATATTATTAAGGGAACCGGAGTAAATACTCCGGTTCCTTTTTTGTAAGAGTATTCGGTGCAAAACACTTTGGTGGCGAGGCTTATCATCATAACGGGAAAATCATATGAAAAACAGAATCTTAGCGCAACCGATTGCACACTTGACTTTTAGGGGATTTGTAATATAATTGTCTATGGTTTGTTGCTTACATTTAAGGAGGCTTATAATATGAAAATTCTGGTTACAGGCGGTGCCGGCTACATAGGCTCCCATACATGCCTTGCACTTATTAAGGCAGGATATGATGTTGTGGTTCTTGATAATCTTTCAAATGCCAGCCCTAAGGCATTAAAGAGAGTGGAAGAGCTTGCAGGCTGTGAGATCCCTTTTTATGAAGGTGATATTCTCGACAGGGATATTCTTGAGAAGATTTTTTCAGAGCATGAGTTCGGCTGCTGCATACATTTTGCCGGACTTAAGGCTGTAGGTGAGTCAGTTGCCAAGCCCTGGGAGTACTACTACAATAATATTGCCGGAACCCTTATTCTTTTAGACGTTATGAGACAGCACAATATGAAGAATATTATTTTCTCATCAAGTGCTACCGTTTACGGGGATCCGGCGGTTATACCCATTACAGAGGAATGCCCCAAGGGAACCTGCACCAACCCTTACGGCTGGACCAAGTCAATGATCGAGCAGATCATGGTGGATATGGCGAAAGCAGATCCTGAATGGAACATCATCCTGCTGCGTTACTTTAATCCCATTGGCGCGGATGCATCAGGCAGGATCGGTGAGAACCCCAATGGTATACCCAATAACCTTATGCCTTACGTGACTCAGGTCGCCGTGGGAAAGCTTAAGGAACTCGGAGTTTTCGGTAATGACTATGATACTCCCGACGGAACCGGTGTCAGGGATTATATCCACGTTGTGGATCTGGCTGACGGACATGTTAAGGCCATTAAGAAAATAGTGGATAAGGCCGGCCTATGCATTTATAATCTGGGTACAGGCCATGGAGTGTCTGTTCTCGAACTCGTGAAGAGTTTTGAGAAGGTTAACGGTGTCAAGATCCCCTACAAGATCAAGGACCGTCGCCCCGGTGATATAGCGACCTGCTACGCAGACCCAAAGAAGGCATATGAGGAGCTGGGCTGGAAGGCTAAATATGATATTGATGACATGTGCCGTGACTCCTGGAACTGGCAGAGCCATAATCCCAATGGCTATGATGACTGATAAGGTTAAGAACTTTTGAGATGATATAATGAGCAATAGTATTGTAAACTGTGAGTCCTGTGGCAATTACATATATGATGAGGAGTTTGATGAGTATTACTGTCAGATGAATCTTGATGAGGATGAATATGGGAGACTTTATTTTGACTCGGATTATAAATGCCCATACTATTCCTTCGCCGATGAATATGCAATTGTCAGAAAGCAGAACTGAAGGCCAGGCGCAATAATTTTACATTACGTTTTTAAAATTCCGCAGGTATGAACGTTATCCTGCGGAATTTTTTCTTGCACTGCCTATATTTTGGAATTATAATTACTATTTGTTGTAGTGGGCGGTTTTGCCCATAATATATTGAATGCTGTAAGCAAATTCACATAGAATCAGGAGCGTATGGTTATGAGTTCTATTATGATCCCCAAGGGGTATAAAAGCCCCCAAAGTATTAAGGAAACGGAGATCCTTATTAAAGAGGTAAAGGATTATTTTGAAAGAGCACTTGCAAAGGAACTGAATCTTACACGTGTTTCCGCACCTCTTTTTGTTAAACCGGAAACAGGTCTTAATGATAACTTAAATGGTGTAGAGAGACCTGTATCCTTTGGTATTAAGGAGCAGGGAGATGCTATAGCAGAGATAGTACATTCCCTTGCCAAGTGGAAGAGAAACGCCTTATCTGTTTACGGCTTTGAGCATGGCGAGGGCCTTTATACGGATATGAGTGCTATCCGTCGCGATGAAGATACCGATAACATCCATTCCATTTATGTTGATCAGTGGGATTGGGAGAGGATCATCAATAAGGATGAAAGAAATGAGGAAACCCTTAAGACGATCGTGAGGAAGGTTTACGAGGCATTAAAGAATACGGAAGTTTTTGTTAATTCAAGACATCCCGAAATCGAGAGAATGCTTCCTGATGAGATTACCTTTGTGACGACTCAGGAACTGCTTGATAAATATCCGGAATTATCTGCCAAGGAACGTGAGACAAAAGCGGCTAAGGAATACGGTGCGATTTTCCTTATGAAGATCGGCGGAGCATTGTCAAATGGAGAAAAGCATGACGGAAGAGCACCGGATTATGATGACTGGGAGCTTAACGGAGATATAATCGTTAACTACCCCCTCCTTGATATGGGACTTGAATTATCCTCAATGGGTATCAGAGTTGATGAGGACTCCTTAAAGTCGCAGCTTGAGATTGCAGGATGCCCCGAAAGAGCAGAACTTCCCTTCCAGAAGGCAATCCTCGATAAAAAGCTTCCTTACACCATAGGCGGAGGAATCGGACAGTCAAGGATATGTATGTTCTTCTTAAGAAGAGCCCATATCGGAGAGGTCCAGTCCTCAATATGGCCGGATGAGGTAAGAGAAGAAGCATTGAAGAACGGCATTAACATTTTATAAGGATTTGGAGAAGATAAATGAGACAATTCACATCTAAAGAACTCAGAAAAACCTGGATTGATTTTTATAAAGAGAGAGGTCATGTTGACTGCGGAGCCGTTTCTCTTGTTTCGGATGGCTCAACAGGCGTTCTCTTTAATGTAGCGGGCATGCAGCCCCTCATGCCTTACCTTTTAGGGGAAAAACATCCCAAGGGTACCAGACTTTGTAATGTACAGGGTTGTGTACGTACAAACGATATTGATTCAGTTGGCGATAAGAGTCACGTGACTTTTTTTGAAATGATGGGCAGCTGGTCTCTTGGAGATTACTTTAAGGAAGACCGCTGCAAGTGGAGTTATGAACTTTTAACAGAGGTTTTCGGCTTTGATAAGGAACATCTTGCGGCAACGGTTTTTGCAGGAGATGAAAATGCGCCAAGGGATGAAGAGGGCGCCAAATATCGTATAGCTTCGGGATTTTTGCCTGAACATATTTATTATCTGCCAGCTGATGATAACTGGTGGGGACTTGAAGTAGGACCCTGCGGACCTGATTCCGAGATGTTCTATATTGCAGATGTTCCTGATTGCGGACCGGACTGCGGACCGGGCTGTTCCTGCGGAAAATACACAGAACTTGGAAATGATGTGTTCATGCAGTATGAAAAGCATAAGGACGGACATCTGACACCACTTGAGAAGAAAAACGTTGATACAGGCTGGGGCCTTGAGAGAATCCTTGCATTTTTAAACGGTACAAAGGATGTATACCAGACTGATCTCTTTACACCTGTTATTTCTTATATTGAAGAAAAAACAGGAATCAAATATTTATCTGATGATGATAAGACAAAATCAATGCGTGTTCTTGCGGACCACATGAGAACTTCGGTTATGCTCATAGGAGATGAGGCCAGACTTATACCTTCAAACGGCGGCGCAGGTTATGTATTAAGACGCCTTATCCGTCGTGCGGTTCGTCATGGACGGATCTTAGGCCTTAATATGGATAATTTCCTTGATATTGCAAAGCTTTATATCGATGACATCTATGCCGAAAGCTATCCTAATCTTAAGAAAAACCGTGAATTTGTGCTTTCCGAGCTTAAGAAGGAAATCGAAAGATTTTTATCGACCATTGAGAACGGCATGAAGGAGTTTAAGAAGATTCTTGACGATACCGTGGCTAAGAACGGCAAGGTGATCTCAGGCAAGGATGCGTTCTACTTATATGATACCTTCGGATTCCCCCTTGAACTTACTGTGGAGATGGCCGATGAGAGCAAGCTTACCGTTGATGAGGAAGGTTTTGCAAAATCAATGGAGGAGCAGAAGCAGAAGGCAAGAGAGGCTGCAAAGTTCGGAGTTAAGATGGCTTCAGGTGAACTTCAGGTATTTGACAGCCTGGATGTATCCTTAAAATCAGTATTTACGGGTTATGATGTCCTTTCGGATGATGGCACTGTACTCGCTATCGGAAAGGGTGAAGCATTGGCAGATTCCGTATCCGAAGGCGATAGCTGCATAATCGTTACGGATGTTACACCGTTTTATGCAACCATGGGCGGTCAGAAGGGAGATTTCGGTTATATCAAAACCTCAACCTGTCAGGTGAGAATTGACGATACCGTTAAGCTTTCCGGTGACAGAGTGGGACATATCGGATGCGTTGAAGAAGGAACTCTTAAAAAGGGGGATAAGGTATCACTTGAGGTTGATACAGACAACAGAAAAGCAACCTGCAAAAACCATTCCGCAACACATCTTCTTCAGGCAGCTCTTCAGCAGGTACTGGGGGCTGATGTACATCAGCAGGGATCATATCAGGATGGTGAGAGAACAAGGTTTGACTTTAGCTACGGCTCTGCAATAAATGCCGATGATCTTAGGAAGATTGAGGCAATAGTCAATGAGAAGATTGCGGCTGATCTTACAGTGGATACACAGGTTTTGAGTATTGAAGAAGCTAAAAAGACAGGGGCAATGGCATTATTCGGCGAGAAGTACGGAGAGAAGGTCAGAGTTGTTTCCATGGGTGACTTTTCAAAGGAATTCTGCGGAGGTACCCATGTTAAGCATACCGGCGAGATACAGAACTTCAAGATCATGTCGGAGAGTGGTATTGCAGCGGGTGTAAGAAGAATAGAAGCAATAACCGGTATGAATGTTATTTCCTATTATAAGGGCATCGAAGAGGAACTTAATGAAATAGCCCTTACGGCAAAGGTCACACCGGCTAATCTTAAAGAAAGAGTATCCAAGATGCTTCTTGAGATCAAAGCTCTTTCATCTGAACTTGAATCCTTAAAGAGCCAGGCCGCCAAGGATGCACTTGGCGATGTGCTTGACAGCGTTACCGAAGTTAAGGGTGTTAAGCTTCTTGCAACCAAGGTGTCCGGAGTTGACATGAATGGTTTAAGAGATCTGTCAGACCAGCTTAAGGAGAAAATCGGCGAAGGCGTTGTGGTGCTTGCTTCCGAGTGCGACGGAAAGGTTAACCTTGTGGCAATGGCAACAGATGGCGCAATGGCAAAGGGCGCTCATGCGGGAAATCTCATTAAGGGAATCGCAGCATTGGTTGGCGGTGGCGGCGGTGGCCGTCCTAATATGGCCCAGGCCGGTGGTAAGAACCCTGCAGGAATTGATAACTGTATCGCGGAATGCGCTAAAGTCCTTGAAGGACAGATTAAATAAACAGAAATATGGAATTATTGCCGGTTTCGCGATTTCTATATGGACAGGCTTTGGAAAATGTGATAGTATTGGCTAGGTTACATAATGTATATCCTATCAGGAGGAATAAAATAATGAATAAGATTTCAAAGTTTTTAGTTACTATGATCGGTACAGCTTTTGCAGCTGTTATTGCTGTTGCGCCCGTTAAGGCAAATACACTTGCTGAAGATCAGGCATGGGTTCAGGCTCAGGCTGACGCAGGTATGAAGGCAGGTCAGGCTCACCTCGCCGATATCGCTGCACAGGCACAGGCCGGCATGGCTGCAGGTCAGGCATATCTTGATGCAGCAACAGCTACCATGAATAACGCAGCAGCAACAAGAGATGCACAGGCTCAGGTAGGTATGGCTGCAGGTCAGGCATATCTTAATGCAGCAGCTGCTACACAGGATAAGGATACAGCAGCACTTGCAGCATCTGCAGCATCAGGTCTTGCACAGGCACAGGCATATCTTGATGCAGCAACAACTGCTATGAATAATGCATCAGCAGCAAGAGATGCACAGGCACAGGCAGGTATGGCTCAGGGAGAGGCATATCTTGCACAGCGTGCAGCAGAAGGCAAGGCAGGACTTGTAGCAGGAGCAACAGAGGCAGTAAGAGTTGCACAGGCAAACATTGGCTCAATTGAAACACTTGCACAGGCAAATCCCGCATTTGCACAGCAGCTTCCCGCAGCTGAAGCAGCACTTGCACAGGCACAGGCTTATCTTGCATCTCTTCAGTAATTTAAAATTTTAAACGGCGGCATTTATATGCCGTCGTTTTTTTGTTTTTTTTATTGACGAAATTACCATTCGTGGTTATAATACTATCGTTTAGTGCAAAAACACCCGTTGGTCTGCACAATTATGGACTTGAGGGGAGGTAAGAAAGAAATGTCTAACGTAATAGTTAAAGAAGGAGAAAGCTTAGATTCAGCTCTTCGTCGTTTCAAGAGAAGCTGTGCTAAGGCAGGTATCCAGCAGGAGATCCGCAAGAGAGAACATTACGAGAAGCCTAGCGTAAAGCGTAAGAAGAAATCTGAAGCTGCTAGAAAGCGTAAATATAACTAATAAAAAGCCCGTTCGTTTGAACGGGCTTTTAGTTTTTTGACACTTAATTTTGTGCTTTGAAAATAAAAAATATCATGCTATAATACTACATGTTGTGGTTTGGGACTTTGATTACAAACAAAATGTTGCTATAATATGGGTATGACTTTTCGCATAGTGATCATCTGCATAATACTGATAGTTCTCCTGGCGATATTTGTATATTTACAGAGCAGGGGATTTGTGATTGAACATTATGATTTTGACTCAAAGATACTGAGTGACGACTTCCATTTCGTTTTTTTATCGGATCTTCATGAGGTCCAGCACGGAACAGACAATAAGGATCTTCTTGATGCGATAAAGGCTCTCAATCCCGAGTGTATACTTATCGGTGGCGACATGATCACAAGCTACAAGGGCATAACGAAGGAACTTGACGAGACCCTTGTATTTATCAGGAATCTGTCGAAAGCTTTCCCTGTTGTTTATGTACCCGGTAATCATGAAAGAGCATTGTTTGACATCAAAGAGGCGGATTACAGCCATCGGGTTACTCAAAAAGAAAAGGACGATATTGAACGTATCAATCGCCTTGAGAAAACCTTAAAGGAATGTGATATTCCTCTGCTGCGAAATGAATCGTTGGAACTTCACGGTGGTAAGGTCATGGTGTATGGCCTGGATCTTTCATTGGATTATTACCGCAGGATCATCAGAAGAGCGCCGGAAGATGAATGCATAGTCAATCTTCTTGGGACGCCTGAGGAGGGGCATTACAACATAATGCTTGCCCATGATCCGGAGCATTTTGATGAGTATTCAAAATGGGGTTGCGACCTTGTGCTTTCGGGGCACCTGCATGGCGGAATCATAAGAATACCGGGGCTTGGAGGTGTTATATCTCCGCAGCTTAAGCTTTTTCCTAAATATGATGCCGGTGTTTTTTCGAAAGGTGCATCTAAAATGTTGCTGACACGTGGTATCGGAAACCATTCCGTTCCCGTGAGGATATTTAACAAGGCAGAGGTTTGCGACGTTATCATCCACAATAAATAGAATTGGAGCATGATTTATGAGTTTAAATGTTAAGTTGACCGCATTCGAGGGACCGTTGGATCTCCTTTTGCACCTTATTGAGAAAAATAAAGTTGACATATACGATATTCCGATTGCACTAATAACGGACCAGTATCTTGAATATGTGAAAGCAATGGACTCTGAAGATTTAAATCTTATGAGCGAGTTTCTGGTAATGGCGGCAACACTTCTTGATATTAAATGCAGGATGCTCCTTCCGAAGGAGGTTAATGAAGAGGGTGAGGAGGAGGATCCCAGAGCAGAGCTTGTTGAAAAGCTTATTGAGTACAAGATGTATAAGTATATGTCTTTTGAACTTAAGGACAGGCAGATTGATGCAGTAAGAAACCTGTATAAGGCGCCTACCATTCCAAAAGAAGTTGAGGATTACATTGAGCCCATAGACTATGATAAGCTTGTGGGGGATATGGATCTTACTAAGCTGAACCAGATTTTTAAATCAATTGTAAGAAAGCAGAAGGACAAGATCGATCCCGTCAGGTCAAAGTTCGGAAACATTGAGAAGGATGAGATCAATATTGAAGAGAAGACCGCATTTATAGAGCTTTATGTTGCGACGCATAAAAAGTTCAGCTTCAGGGCTCTTTTAGAGGAACAGCCCACGAAAATGGATATTGTCGTGACCTTCCTTGCGGTGCTTGAGATGATGAAAACAGGCAAGATCAGAATTGTGCAGGAAGCTTTGTTTGATGATATAATGATCACGTCGCAGATTGCGGCCTAGGAGAGTGCTTTTGGATAATACAGTTGATGATTTACTGAATGAAACGAATAGGAATAATGAAGAAGAATCCGGTGCGGTAAAAAAGTGTGAGAATCCCAAAGCAGTTATAGAAGCGGTTCTTTTTGCAATGGGAGAGTCAGTTGAGTACAAGAAGCTTTCGGAGGCTTTGGGACTTACCGTTGAGGAAACAGCAGGTTTTGTGCACGAAATGCAGGCTGAATATAACGAGAATCCCGAGAGGGGTGTGGCAATAGTTGAGCTTGAGGACTCGGTGCAGATGTGCACTAAAACGGAGATGTATGAGTACCTCATTAAGGTGGCTAAGATTCCGAAGAACTTATCACTTACGGATACACTTCTCGAAACACTTTCCATAATCGCTTATAAACAGCCGGTAACAAGAGCGGAAATTGAGAAGATAAGAGGAGTGTCCTGCGACCATGCGGTCAATAAGCTTCTTGACTATGGTCTCATATGCGAGCTTGGAAGACTAAATGCCCCGGGACGACCACTACTGTTTGGAACAACTGAGGAGTTTTTGAGATCCTTTGGAGTCAAGTCGATTGACGACCTTCCCACGATTGCGTCAGACAGGCTTGAAGAGTTTAAAAGAGAAGCAACAGAAGAAGTTCAGTTAAAACTTGATATTTGAGGATGGACGATTTTGCAGAGGCTTATGCCTCTGCTTTTTTTATAAAAAACAACCAAAGAGTCACTGTTTGTACGCGAAAAATACACATTTTTGTCTCTATACTTTATGTTTTTTTTATGATACAATCGCAATAGTGCGTTAATGGCCGAGACTGCTTTTTGGCACGCAATTTGCGGTCCGGTACTTATTATATTATGGAGGTTAGCAGTATGAGTAATTCTTCTTACGCGGGTAAGCGTATTGATAGCTTACTTGACCAGAACAGCTTCGTTGAGATCGGCGCATCCGTGACAGCACGTGCGACTGATTTTAACTTAGATCCCAAGGAAGCTGTAGCTGACGGTGTAGTAACGGGATACGGTCTCATTGACGGCAATCTTGTTTACGTATACAGTCAGGATTCACAAGTTTTAGGCGGATCCGTGGGCGAAATGCATGCCAGGAAAATTGTGGCCCTTTATGAGATGGCCATTAAGATGGGTGCACCTGTTATCGGACTTATCGATTCGGCAGGACTTCGTCTCCAGGAGGCAACAGATGCTCTTGCAGCATTCGGCGAGATCTACAAGGCTCAGGCAATGGCAAGCGGTGTTGTTCCCCAGATCACAGCAGTATTCGGTAACTGCGGTGGCGGATTGTCACTTATGACAAATATGTCTGACTTTACTTTCATGGAGGATAAAAAGGCTAAGCTTTTTGTTAATTCCCCTAATGCTCTTGCAGGCAACTATGAAGCAAAGAACGACACAGCTTCAGCAGCTTTTCAGTCTGCAGAGTGCGGCAATGTTGATGTTGTTGCGGATGAGGCTGAAATCTATGCCCAGATAAGAAATCTTGTTTCCTATCTCCCTTCAAACAATGAGGAGAATGGTGCATACGCTGACTGCAGTGATGATATCAACAGAGCAGTTGCAGATATTGCAGGCTGCGCAGGAGATACATCAATTGCTCTTTCACTCATTGCTGATGACAATCAGTACTTTGAAGTTAAGGCTGACTATGCTAAAGAGATAACAACAGGTTTTATCCGTCTTAACGGAACAACCATCGGAGCTGTTGCAAACCGTTCTGAAGTATATGATGCTGAGGGCAACAAGACAGCTGAACCCGGTAAGTACGTATCACCCGAGGGATGCGTTAAGGCAGCTGATTTTGTCGCTTTCTGTGATGCATTTGATATCCCTGTTCTTACACTTACAAATGTTGCAGGATTTACTTCATGCATCGAGTGCGAGAAGAAGATTTCAAGAGCGGCAAGCAAGCTTATGTACGCATTCGCCAATGCAACATGTCCTAAGGTTAATCTTATTGTCGGCGAGGCATATGGTTCAGCAGGAATAGCAATGAACTCAAAGAGTTTGTCAGCTGATCTTGTGATTGCATGGGATAATGCTTCCGTTGGCATGATGGATGCTAATCTCGCAGCAAAGATTATGTACGAGGGACAGGGCGCTGATAAGATTGCTGAGGGTGCTAAGGAATATGCCGCACTTCAGAACAATGTAACATCAGCTGCAAGACGCGGCTATGTTGATCAGATCATTGCACCTGTTGATACAAGAAAGTACCTTGTTGGTGCCTTTGAAATGCTTTTAACAAAGAGAGAGGGTAGACCTATTAAGAAGCACGGTACTGTATAAAGAAAGGATTAGGTATACGTAATATGAAAAAATTAGTACTTATATTACTCTCATGTGCCTGCGTCCTTGGCTTGTGCGGTTGTGGTCAGAGCGATGAAAAGGTTCTGGATGTTGATGTGGCAACAGAACTTGAATCCATGACCCAGAGCATTATTACAGATTGCCTGGCTCAGTTTGATAAAGAGCAGGCAGATCAGTTTGCCGATATGGGGTCTGAATACATGGAATATGTATTTTCCAATTATTTCGGCATGCAGGTTGATGGTAATGCCATTGTAAACGGCATGACATCATGGAGTAACGCTTTAGATGAAATGGGTGCGTTCCAGAATATCACGGGCATGAGCGCAGCATATGATGATCAGGGAAGTGACATCATTGTTACGATCAATATTGCCGGTGAAAACAGAACAGCCCAGGTCGAGGCAATATACGAGGATGACCTTTACCATACACTTTCGTCTCTCACAACAAACGTGGATTACACATTTGGAGAGAAGATGGGTAAGGCAGGACTCAATACCTTAATGGGTATGGGAACCGTATTCGTTGTTCTTATCCTTATTTCTGCGATCATAAGCCTGTTTAAGTTTATTCCTGCAATTCAGGATAAATTTGCCGGCAAGAAGGCAGAAGAGGTTAAGGCAGCAAGCGACCCTGCTATTGCCCAGATCATTGAAAAAGAAGAACAGACAGACGATCTTGAACTGATTGCAGTTATTACGGCAGCCATTGCGGCATCCGGAGAAAGTGGTAGTGCTGATGACTTTGTAGTAAGAAGCATTCGCCGCAAGGCAAACAGTCAGTGGAATAAAGCATAATTAGGAGGATAATCATGAAGAATTATACTATTACCGTTAATGGCAACGTATATGATGTAACAGTTGAAGAAGGTGCAGGCGTAGCTTCAGCACCCGTAGCAGCAGCTCCCAAGGCAGCTCCTAAGGCTGCACCCGCTGCAGCAGCAGCTCCCAAGGCTTCAGCAGGCGCCGGCTCAATCAAGGTAACAGCCGGAGCAGCAGGTAAGGTATTTAAGATCGAGGCTTCAGCAGGTCAGGCAGTTAAGAAGGGTGACGCAGTTGTCATCATCGAGGCAATGAAGATGGAGATCCCCGTAGTAGCACCTGAAGACGGAACAGTAGCAAGCATTGACTGTGCAGTAGGTGATGCAGTAGAAGCAGGCGCAACATTAGCAACACTTAACTAAGATATTTATCAGAATTTATTGGAGGTTTAAACATGTCATATGTAGCAAGTACAATGGGAAATTTGCTGCAGCAAACAGCGTTCCTGGGTCTTTCCTGGGGTAATTACGTAATGATCGCCGTTGCCTGCCTTTTCCTATACTTAGCAATTGCAAAAGGCTTTGAGCCCTTGCTTTTGACACCTATTGCCTTCGGCATGCTTCTGGTAAACATCTATCCTGATATCATGCTGAAAATTGAGGAAGCAGCAAATGGAACAGGTGGACTTTTATACTACTTCTATAAGCTGGATGAGTGGGCAATCCTTCCTTCCCTCATTTTCATGGGCGTTGGTGCTATGACCGACTTCGGTCCCCTTATTGCCAATCCTAAGAGTTTTCTTTTAGGCGCGGCAGCACAGTTCGGTATTTATGCCGCATATTTCGGCGCAATCGCACTTGGATTTAATGACAAGGCTGCAGCGGCAATTGCCATTATCGGCGGTGCAGATGGCCCTACATCTATTTTCCTTGCAAGTAAGCTGGGACAGACAGCTCTCTTAGGACCTATTGCGGTGGCAGCGTATTCCTACATGTCACTGGTTCCTATTATCCAGCCGCCTATCATGAAGCTTCTTACAACTGAGGAAGAGCGTAAGATCAAGATGGAGCAGCTTCGTCCTGTATCAAAACTTGAGAAGATTCTGTTCCCTATAATCGTTACGGTTGTTGTATGTATGATCCTTCCCACAACAGCTCCCCTTATCGGTATGCTTATGCTTGGTAACTTGTTCCGCGAGTCAGGCGTTGTTCGTCAGCTCCAGGATACAGCCAGCAATGCTCTTATGTATATCGTAGTTATCCTGCTTGGTACATCTGTAGGCGCTACAACATCAGCAAAGGCATTCCTTAACATCAGTACCATTAAGATTGTTGTCTTAGGTCTTATTGCTTTTGCCTTTGGTACAGCAGCCGGAGTCGTATTCGGTAAGATCATGTGCAAGGCAACCCATGGTAAGGTTAATCCGCTTATTGGTTCAGCAGGAGTTTCTGCGGTACCCATGGCTGCAAGAGTTTCCCAGAAGGTCGGTGCGGAGGCAGATCCTACGAACTTCCTTCTTATGCATGCAATGGGACCTAACGTTGCCGGCGTTATCGGTACGGCAGTTGCTGCCGGAACCTTTATGGCAATATTCGGAATCGTATAAGACTATTTAATTATTAAAACAGGAGGAATTAATAATGGCAGATATAGAAAAGAAACCTGTTGGCATTATGGAGACCGTTCTTCGTGATGCTCATCAGTCTCTTATCGCAACAAGAATGCCCACCGAGATCATGCTTCCTATCGTTGATAAGATGGATAAGATCGGTTATCACGCTGTAGAGTGCTGGGGTGGCGCAACATTTGATGCATCTCTTCGTTTCCTTAAGGAAGATCCCTGGGAGAGACTTCGTAAGTTAAGAGATGGATTTAAGAATACAAAGCTTCAGATGCTTTTCAGAGGTCAGAATATTTTAGGTTACAGACCTTATGCCGATGACGTTGTAGATGCTTTCGTTGAAAAGTCAGTTGCAAACGGTATTGACGTAATCAGAATTTTTGACTGCTTAAATGATATCCGTAACCTTCAGGCTGCTGTTGACTCAACAAACAGAGTTAAGAAGCAGGAGGGCAGAGGTGAGGCTCAGATCGCTCTTTCATATACACTTGGTGATGCTTATACTCTTGAGTATTGGGCAGATATCGCAAAGCGTATTGAGGAGATGGGTGCAGATTCAATCTGTATCAAGGATATGGCAGGTCTCCTTGTTCCTTACAGAGCATATGAACTCGTTAAGGCCATGAAGGAAAATACAAAGCTTCCTATCCAGCTTCATACACATTACACATCAGGTGTTGCTTCAATGACATACCTTAAGGCTGTTGAGGCTGGTGTTGATGTTATTGACTGTGCTATTTCACCTTTTGCACTTGGTACATCACAGCCCGCTACAGAGGTTATGGTAGAAACCTTCCGCGGAACACCTTATGATACAGGACTTGATATCAACAAGCTGGTTGAGATTGCCGACTACTTCCGTCCTTACAGAGAGCAGTGTATTGAATCGGGTCTTATGAGCACCAAGGTTCTTGGTGTTAACATTAAGACACTTCAGTATCAGGTTCCCGGCGGTATGCTTTCAAACATGGTTTCCCAGCTTAAGGAGCAGAACGCTGAGGATAAGTACAATGAGGTTCTCGAGGAGATCCCCAATGTCCGTAAGGATTGCGGTGAGCCCCCTCTTGTTACACCTTCATCACAGATCGTTGGAACACAGGCTATCTTCAATGTCCTTATGGGCGAGAGATATAAGATGGCTACTGGCGAGTTCAAGGATCTACTTCGTGGTAACTACGGTCAGACAGTTAAGCCTATGAACCAGGAAGTTATCGACAAGGTTATTCCCGGCGAGGTTCGTCATACAGAACGTTCCGCAGAGGCTACAGGCCATACAGAACCCGAGCTTGCAGGTATTGAGGCTGAAATGAAGGAGTACAAGCAGCAGGAAGAGGATGTGCTTTCATATGCATTATTCCCTCAGGTTGCCACAGATTTCTTTAAGTATCGTCAGGCTCAGCAGGAAAAGGTTGACCTTACAAAGGCTGATTCAAAGAACGGCGCATATCCTGTATAATATTTAAAACAGAGAAATTTGCGTTGGCTTTTTGGTCAAAAATACGTATATTTTTATGGTGCATTTAACCATAACATGTGTTACAATAAACGGGCGGTTTTGAACTGCCCGTTTTTGTTAATTCTGAGGGGTTTTAACAGATGAAGGGGTCAAAATACATATAAAAGAGGGTATTATGGCCAGAAAAGAACAGATATCAAAACAGATGATTTTAGACGGAGCCTTTGAACTTTTAAGGGCCGAAGGTATTGAAATGCTGACTGCAAGGCGCCTTGCGTCACATATTGGGTGTTCCACCCAGCCTATTTTCAGAGTATATAAAAACATGGAAGAACTTCATGAGGAGGTTTTTGCCAAGGCAAAGGCTTATTATGAGGATTATTGCGTGAACTTTAAAGGCGAGAGTGATATTCCTTTTGTAAATCTCGGACTGTGTTATATTCAGTTTGCCAGGGAAGAACTTAATCTTTTTAAGCTGCTGTTTCTGACAAAGCACAATGATGATAATACCATGTATGACCTTATCAACGGCAATGAAAACGGATTTGTCATTAAGGAACTTAAGAGAGTAAAGAATCTTGACATGAACAGAGCCGGAGATATTTTTATGAAGGTCTTTATTTTTATGCATGGTATGGCCTGCATGGCAATATGCGGTGAACTTGATCTTTCCAAGGAAGAGGTTCTTCCTACACTTACAGAGGCTGTTAACGGGTTTTTGGCATAGGGATTTTTGATGAAGATTATTGTGGTTGGCGGCGGAGCCGCCGGAATGATGGCAGCTCTTTTATCTGCCATTGACGGCCATAAAGTGATTCTCATAGAAAAGAATAGTAAATTGGGTAAAAAGCTGTTCCTGACAGGAAAGGGGAGATGTAATCTCACTAATGCCTGTGACATGGAAGAGCTTTTTAATAA
>R03__coassemble_523_pt1 | contig 21556 bp, 16 predicted proteins | sample R03__metabat2_high_PE_019 | metagenome-assembled genome bin R03
AATCAAGCTTTCCTGCCTGTCCCTGTGCCTTGCCTGCATAATGTGATGCGATCATACCCAGATCCTCGTCCTGTGCCCACTTTTCAAAGGCAACAACATATTTTGCCATTTCCATGATATCAGGGTCGTTCCACTGTGTGCCGCCCTCGATCTCGAAGGTATCTGTGATTTCTTTGGCCTTAGCCTCGATTGTGGCCTGATCTGTAACATCGTCTGCGATTGCCCACATATCCTCCCAGTCAAACTGCTTGGTATACAGGCCCATTCTGTTGTAAAGGTTTGTCTCATCAATATAAAGGTCCATCATGCCGGGATAGGGACGACCGATCTGAGCGATGTTGGTCTGACGGAAACGACGACGTACCTGAGCAGCCTTACACCAGTCCTCGATCTCATGTGCAACCTCGGGATCTCCCCCCTCAACAACACCTGTGATAACCGCATGTCTCTTGCCTGCTCTCTCAAGGTCAGCAACTGCCTCTCCGACAGCGCCGCATGCATACAGATCACCCAGCCAGATGGGAATATCGGTATTAGCGTAGTCGGGCTGAGCCTTCTTCTGAACGTTTACACATACAACCGGAACATCAAGATCCCTGATTGCAGGTAATACGTTATAGGATGTTGCATATGTAAGAAGCTGCAGGAATACAAGGTCTACATCAGCTGCGCGGAACTTATCCCCTGCTGCCATAGCCTGTTCTTTGGTTGTAACCATGCCGCCGTCAATGATCTCAACAGTTCCGGGAATAGTCTTCTTGAACTCCTCGTACTGAGCCTCGAAATTGGGAACCAGCTGAGGGAACTGTGGCAGATAAGCGCCAAGTGCGATTGAAAATACACCAACCTTTGCTTTTGTGTTAACTAACATTTTTTATCCTCCATTTTTAATCTTCCCCTTCCGGGAAAGTCATTCACATATAGTTACGGTCTGTACTCCTTAACTCCGAAGGAATCGAAGATACACTTTCTTGCGGCCTTAAGACCTGAAAGCTCATGATTTTCCATCATCTGGACTGCGATATTGCCAATTGCCGTTGCCTCTCCGGGTCCGGCATAGACTGTTCTGTTTGCGGCCTTGGCTGTAAGCTCGTTAAGGTATGCGGCGTTTGATCCGCCACCCACAATATTGATGGCCTCGTATTTCTTACCTGTGATCTTCTCAATGCCCTCGATTGCCGTTGCATAGCATTCAGCAAGTGACTGATATACGACCGTTGCGATCTGACCAAGAGTCTCGGGAACCTTTTGGCCTGACTCTGCGCAGGCCTTCTTGATCTCCTCTGTCATATTATCGGGAGCTAAGAATCTGTCATCATTAACATCCACTCTTGAAGGGAAGTCCTTCTCCTTCTCAGCTTCCTCACAGATAACGGCAAAGGAATATGCATCTCCCGTTTCATGGCGAACCGACTGGATCATCCACAGGCCCATGATGTTCTTAAGATATCTGAAGCGGTAGTCGATTCCGCCTTCATTAGTATAGTTGAGTTCCATACTCTCTTTAGTACAGATAGGCTCCTTGATCTCTGTTCCAAGGAGTGACCAGGTACCTGATGAAATATACAGGCTGTCATCTGACTCTGTGGGAACAGCAATAACCGCTGAAGCCGTATCATGGGAGGCGATCTGCATTACCTCACACTGGAAGCCCACCTGTGAAGCAATGTCATCCTTAAGAGGTCCCACGATCGTTCCGGGAGTCTGAAGAGGCTTAAATATCTTCTCGGGATATCCCAGCATTCTGATAAGTTCCATATCCCACTGATTGTCGGCATTATTAACAAGCTGACCTGTTGTGGCCATTGTATACTCACTCTGCTTTTTGCCTGTAAGTACAAAGTTGAAGAAATCAGGCATCTGAAGAAGAGTATCGGCCTTCTCCAAAACCTCCGGCTCCTGAACCTTAAGAGCCATAAGCTGGTAGATCGTATTGAATATTGCCTTCTGGATACCATTTCTTGCATAGAGCTTATCAAGGGGGATTATCTTATAAACCTCCTCATCCATGCCGTTTGTACGATGGTCACGATATCCGTAAGTGTTACCCACGATGTTGTCGTTCTCATCAAGAAGAACATAGTCAACTCCCCAGGTATCAATACCTACAGTCTTGGGAATCTTGCCTATTTCCTTACACTTCTTAAGGCCGTTAACGATCTCCTCTGATAAATGCTTAACATCCCAGAACAGATGTCCATCCTTCTTGACCATACCGTTCTCAAAACGGTAGATCTCCTCAAGTTCCATCTTACCGTCCTTCATATATCCTAAGATATGACGGCCCGATGAAGCTCCTATATCTATTGCCAAATAATATTCGCCCATTACACAATTACCTCCTGTCTATCATTATAGAAATACAGGAGGTAACTTATAAGAGTAAAAAAATTTTATTTTGTGGAGTATTTTTCGAAAAGATATTACTGCATTATGACTTCCTTGGCCTTTTCAAGCTGATTGTCGGTGCCATCCTCAAGATACTGATCCACATCAAGCTCTATTTCCACGTCGGGCTCTATACCCTTTCCGTGGATACACTCACCTGAAGGCGTGAAATATTCGCTGACAGTGATCTTAACACCGCTTCCGTCATCAAGATCCAAAACATCCTGAACTATTCCCTTTCCGAAGGTTTTCGTTCCCACAATAGTGGCATAATCATTGTCTTTAAGAGCTCCGGTCATTATCTCCGAGGCACTTGCGGTATTTTCATTAACAAGAACCACTATCGGCATCCGAATAAACTCCGTATCGGAGGAATCATAGTTCATTGTTATCCCATGTTTGTCCTTGGTGGATACTATATTGCACTCCGGCAGGATCATGTCGCAGATGTCAGTACAGACATCCACATATCCGCCGCCGTCATCCCTTAGATCGATTATCAGCCTCTCCATGCCTTCAGACTGAAGCTCTTCCAAGGAGCTTCTGAACTGATTGGCCGTGTCATCCTCAAAGGAGGATATATAGATATATCCGATCTTGTTGTCCTCATCGATCATCTCACCGGCAACAGACTGCTCATAAACAACATCTCTTTCAACTGAGATCTCAAGGATATCATCCTCTCCCTCTCTTTTAATGCCCAGTACGACTGTTGTTCCCTTTTCTCCCCTGATCTTGCTGACGATCACATTTATATCTTCCTGAGTCACATCCTCGCCGTCTACGGTGACGATTATATCACCTGCCAGGATTCCTGCTGCTTCTGCAGGGGATCCGTCCATGGGACGTGTAACCTCCAGGGCCATCGTATCCGCATCCTGCTGCAGATATGCGCCAATACCCTCAAAGGATCCTGATGAAGATTCCATCATTTCCTCAAACTCTTCCTTGGTATAGTAAACACTGTAGGGATCTCCCAAAGCATCCACCATTCCTTTAAGCATACCGTCTCTTAAGGCCTCATCGTCTATTTCATTAAAATACATATTGTCGATAAGCGCGTAGATTCCCTCTGCCTTGTCGTAGGTATCGTTATCCAGGATTCCTTTTGAAAAAAATCCCAGAGTCCTTATGGGAACAGATCCTGTCAGCACCCTCACTGCAACATAGCTTCCGATACCCAGAATAATGATAAGCAGGATCACAATTGCTGTTATAACGGCACCTTTTATAGCACCTCTTTTTCCCGCCTTTTTTATCGCATCCGCAATGACCTTATTGATATCCTCGGCATCTACCTCGACATATTCCTCATTTTTTTCGGTCTGGATTTCCTCTTGGGAAATATTCTTATTTTCTTCCATATCAGTACCTCTTGTATGTCATCTGCCCCTCGGCAAAATCATCCTATCCCAGATAATTCCATGGGCTTACATAGCTTCCGTTTAGTCGCACAGAGAAGTGCAGATGATTACCGGTTGACCTTCCCGTGGATCCGACGCAGCCTATCTGCTCACCTCTCACAACCGTCTGGCCCTTTGACACCCCTATCGATGATGCATGCATGTATATGGTAACAAGCCCATCCCCATGATCGATCATGCAGTAATTACCCATGGATGATGAATATGCCGCAGCAACAACCTCCCCATCATAGGCCGCAAGTATGGGCGAGCCTGCAGGAGCTGCCATATCTATGCCATTGTGGAACTGTTCAACTCCCAGGGTGGGATGGATACGATACCCGTAATCATCCGATATTCTGGTGTATTTAGGTGCAGGCCAGGCAAACTGTCCACCATCATAGGTTGTTGCCTGTTTGTTTTCTTCCGCAAGTCGCTTTTTCTCTGCAGCGATGGCCGCCTCAAGCTCCTTGATCATTGCATCCTGCGCTGCGATCATAGCCTGATACTCGGCAACCGCTTCTTCCTTATTATCAATATCCGCCTCGTAGACTCCGATCTGCTCTTCCTTGTCTGCAATAAGGGCCTCCATGGCGTCCTCTTCGTTCTGAAGTGCTTCCTGAGATTCCTTAAGCTCTGCCTCCTCGGCCAGAAGTTTTTCATTCTCCTCGGCTATCGTGTTCTTCGTTTCTATATATTCCTCCAGCATTTCCTTATCATACTGGGACAGTCGCTGGATATAATTGGCCTTATTTAAAAGCTCCGTAAAGCTTTTGCTTGTAAACAGAAGCTGCAGATATGAGGTGGAGTTCGATCCCCTTTCATACATATGTTTAATACGTAGCTTCATGGCCGCATACTGCTTCTCAGCAAGAGCAGTCGCCTCATCAAGGGCCTCCTGAGTCACCTGGATTTCCTGCTCCTTTTCGGCAATCTGTTCCTTTAAATATTCTTCATTCTGATTGATATTATCCAGATCAGCGTCCAGTTCCGTGATGTAGCTTTCCAGATCGCCCTTGGCAGACTCCAGGCTGCTCAAAAGAGCCTGAACATTAGACAACCCTGCATTCAGGGTATTTTTTTCCTGCTCGGCCTGTGCCTTCGAGGCCTCGCTTTCCTTGATAAAGTCATTAGTCAGAGAAGCATAAACTGACAGCGGTGTAGCCGCTGCCAGCAAAGTCCCTGCTATTAACACACATGCTATACGCATGCCTTTATTGACCTTTAACATAATATCCCCTTATTAAATGACCTGCTCTCCCCAGGGCAAAATCATTAATAACTCTTTTTGATCAAACCTTAAGATGCTTACGCACTGTAAAGAAACTTCCGAAGAAACCGATACCCACACCCAGGATCAGTGATATGGGCACAAGGTTCATGAAAAGCTCGTTAACATCCATGAATTTAAGCATATCGGATAAAACTGCAAAATTTTCCTCCGCATAATCGATTATCAGCTGATACAGATAATAGATTGCAACAAGCGGCAGAACAGATCCGAATATTCCGATCATAATACCTTCTATTACGAAGGGTGACCTTACGACAAAGTCCTTGGCTCCTATGAGTCTCATGATGGCTATCTCTTCCTTACGTACCGAAATACCCACAACAACCGTGTTGCTGATAAGGAATACGGATACAAGAAGCAGCACAACAATGATCGCCAGTGAAACATAGCTGATCATATTATTGACATTGGTCAGTATCTCCGCGGTCATGTCCGATCTGTTTACATCTCTTACACCGCTTAAGGATTCAAGAAATGCCACAAGTTCAGGCTGTTTCGCAACATCATTAAGATATATTTCGTAGTTTTCGGATCCTTCAAGAGGGTTATCTCCCTCATAACCATCCGCATATTCTCCAAGATAATCATCCTTGAAGGTCTCCCAGGCAGCATCAGAAGAAATATATTCAACCTGCGAAACCTCATCACGGGATTTTATCATCTCGCCGATCTCCTGGATCCTCTCATCGGTTATGTCCTCGTCAAAAAATACGGTAACCGCAACGCCTGACTGGGCTGCCTTAACGGATGACTGCACGTTGACAACTATGCAGTAGAAAAGTCCGAACAGGAACAGACAGGATGAAATTGTTGCCATTGTTGCCAGGGAAAACACCTTATTTCTGAAGATATTCTTAAAGCCCTGCTTGAATGTATATAATAGTGTACTAATCCTCATCTATATACTCACCCTTCTCTTCATCACTGATGATAACGCCCTTTTTCATAGTGATAACACGCTTTCGCATGGCATTTACTATCTCTCTGTTATGGGTAACCACCAGAACTGTGGTCCCCCTGCGGTTGATCTCCTCTAAGAGCTTCATGATCTCCCAGGAATTTCTGGGGTCGAGATTACCCGTAGGCTCATCTGCAAGCAGAATAGGCGGATTGTTCACAAGAGCTCTTGCAAGCGCAACTCTCTGCTGTTCTCCACCTGATAACTGCTTTGGCTTAGCCTTATATTTTCCGGCAAGGCCTACCAGTGAAAGCATTGCCGGAACATTTTTTCTGATCTGTCTTGTGGGTACTTCAATGACGCGCTGGGCAAAGGCAACGTTTTCGTATACGTTACGGTCCTTTAGGAGCCTGAAGTCCTGGAACACCACTCCGATGTTCCTTCGAAACTGTGCCACCTTGCGCCTGCGCAGACGTGTCAGGTCGTAATTGTTAACTACGATCCTGCCGCTTGTGGGTGTAAGCTCACGCAGAAGAAGCTTGATCATGGTTGATTTTCCGGATCCCGAATCTCCTACGATAAATACAAATTCTCCCTTATTGATCCTTACGTTGATATCACTTAATGCCGCAACTCCGGGTACATAGGACTTGCTGACATTCTCAAGTGTTATCATGGCGTTATTGACATTATCCCCTATCTGTCTGGCCATTTCTTCCCTCTTTTCCTCTTTATGAGGATCACTCCTCAAACAGTTTTAATACTCGAACTCTTCCATGTACTTCATATACTTAACAACCATAAGCGCAATCTTGAAGGTTATGGCATCCTCGAAAACCCTTAAATCGAGGCCTGTTGTCTTCTGCAGCTTATCAAGTCTGTATACCAGTGTATTTCTGTGGATAAATAACTGACGGCTCGTCTCCGAAACATTAAGACTGTTCTCAAAGAACTTGTTAATAGTCATAAGAGTCTCTTCGTCAAAATCATCCGGGCTCTTGCCATCAAAGATTTCCTTAATAAACATCTTGCACAGAGGAATGGGCAACTGGTATATCAGTCTTCCGATTCCAAGTGCGCTGTAAGCAATGACATCCCTGTCATCAAAGAATATACGTCCCACATCAAGGGCCATCTTGGCTTCCTTATAGGAACGGCTCACCTCACGGATCTCGTTAACGATGGTTCCGTAGGAAACGTGATTGTTCTTCTCGCCCTGCTGGTTTAAAAGAACCAGCACTTCATTGGCGCTTGCCTCGATTTCTTCATAGCCTTCAAAGTCAGTAAGCTCATGCACAATGATTATGCACTTCTCGTCAACAGCCGTAACGAAATCCTTTGGCTTGGACTTGAAGTAGTTCTTGATATTCTCAAGTACGTTAACTGATTTGGTGCCCGGTGTCTCAGCAAGGATTACGATCCTTCTGGCCTCAGTTGCAATGTGAAGCTTTTGGGAGCGCGTATAAATGTCAACTAAGAGCAGATTGTCCAGGATAAGGTTCTTGATAAAGTTGTCCTTATCAAATCTCTCCTTATAAGCGATCAGAAGATTCTGTATCTGGAAAGCGGCAATCTTGCCTGCAGTGTAGGAATTCTCGGAATTACCCTGAGCCACAAGGATATACTCTATCTGAAGCTCATCATAAACCTTAAAAAACTGATAGCCCGAAATCTCCTGGCTGTCTGCGGGAGATTTGGTAAAGTTAGCCACTGCCTCCTTATAGTCTATGCCCTCTTTAAAGGTAGATGCCAATACCTTGCCGTCTGAATCAATAACAGACAGTTCTACCTTTGTAATACTCTTAAGTCCGTCAATGGTGCTCTGAAGTATCTGGTTAGAAATCATGTGTCCCCACTCCTTTAAAAAAATAACCTTCCCGATTGTTAAAGACGTAACCCATTCGTCTTTAGGCGGATTTGTGCATGTTGACTAACAAAGTTCCATTTTCGCAATCGAACTTGTGCAAGACAAATCCACATATAGATTTATTCTAATACATAAGCACAAAAAAATAAAGATATATTTGGCAATTTTCACTAACCTTACACATTTCCGCTATTCTCACACCCGGACGACGTGAAAAAATGAGATAAACGCCCTTTCTTACGTATGATCTATCTTATAAATATCACACCCATACCTGTCAAAATCAAACCTTGCGGCCTGCTCCATTTTAAAGCCGGACTTTTCAATGGCCGACAACTCATCCTCTGATATTTCATAGCCATCCTGGACAACAAGCCATATGGAGCTGTCCTGATTTTGCCGAAGGGCATCAAGACAGGCATCCATGTCCCAGTAGTATGTAAAGTCATCAATACCGCAGTACAGTGCGTAAAAAGGGATTGTATACTGCAGCTCCTCCTGAAATTCCACGGTATACAGGAGATCTCCTTCGGAAAAATTCTCACGTATAAATGAAAGCTCTTCCCTCGCCGAATTACCGTATTCTGTCCTGAACTGGGCAAAATATGTGGTAATAAGTACTGCGGCGATTACAACGCAGCAGGCGGGAATGGAATAGGACTCCAATACCCTAATCCTGACTCGCGGAATGATTACGGAAATCCCAAGTGCTATAAGTCCCGTTGAAAAGAACAGATATCGGTCAACGAATATGTTGGCTGTCATGATTTTGCTGATAAGCGTTCCGAAAACAAGAACTCCGTAGTACACGAGAAAACACGCAAGGGCATATATGTGTAATTCCGCATCAGGGTGCTTGCGCACTATTGCACCTACTGAATAGCACACTAGCAAAAGCACAAGAACCATCAGTACGATTGAAACAGGTGTAACACCCGTGCTGAAGGGGTAGATCATGTACTGGACAAACAGCGCAGGCGTTACTTCGGGCATTGTAAAATACCCACTGACACTTTGTAGCTGTTTGAGAGTTATGAGCCCGCAGGGAATATAGAGTACAACCGTTACAACAAGGCACATGAACCAGCGGCGGATATTCTTACGTGCTGCAAAAAAGTAATAAATAAGCATAAACAGATAAACAAAGCCCACTGCCACGAAGGCAAAATGATGGGAGTATCCGGCAAGGGCTGAAAGGATCCCGAACAAAAGGCAATTCTTTTTACTGAAGTCCTTAACCACCTCATAGGCATATACCCCTGAGGCTGTTGCAAAGAAAAAGCCCAGGCTGTACATTCTGATCTCCACTCCGAAATAAAGCATGAGCGGCATTCCCGTTATGCATGCCATGAAAATTAAGGAACTGGCAGTTCCAAAGCGTCGCCTGACAGCCGTTGCACCCAGGATAAGTGTCAGAATCATGGGTAAAACACTGGTCAGCTTCATGACCGGAATATAGTATCCGAATATACTTGTGGTTGCCCAGAGAAGTATGTTGTAAAGGGGCGGCAGGGTATCCGCCATCGATCTTTCGATCACTCCTGCAAAGTCCGTATGGACAAGTGTTGCCGTGAACGCCTCATCAAGCCACACGTTTTCATTAAAGCATAGGGATACAAAGAGCAGGCTGAAAAATGCAAAACAGCACCAGACTATTATATTTTCAGATTTTTTATTTAACTTATCCATAATATTTTCCACCGGTTTCAAAAAGTAAATGCACCTTTTGATTTTACCCCCATTTGCATAAAAAGTACAATTTTGAAATGATCGCCGGGGACGGAGGTTACCGATCATTTTTATCAAAAAACATCCCTGCATAAAAACAGCACGCCAAATGCGTGCTGTTTTGCTTCCTATACGGAGATGTCCAGGTTCGCACCTATCTCCGGGTTGACTGAAAGCTCCATCATTTTTGTGATTGCCGCAGTATCTTCTGTGGCAACGTCAAGGGTTTTGCTTAAAACGCTTGTTCCGACCTTCCCAAGAACGTCCGTCTGGGCCATGGCCATTGAAATCGCGGGAATATCGGGTAAAGTTGTGATATCCATATGCAAAGCCTCCTTTCCCTGATGTTAAAATATATATCGGCTTGATTTTCCTTTTGTTTAATCTTACATCACGCGCCAAGGGCCGCAAGGATCGCTTCCATGAAAAAGATCACCACAACACAAAGAACCGTTGCGATCACGCTCGGAGGATTTAAGTACCATGAGCGATCTTTTCGTGGCTTAGCGTGTATAACTTCCTCACTGTCTTCAGATTTCGTATCATTCCCATCGCCCGGCAGCTGCAGCAGTTCACTGTATGCTGGCCCATGTCCCTCATTGCGGGCTATGAACATAAAAACCGGAATGGAAATCGCGGTAAATATAACCGCCAGCACCAGGAGGATTGCTATTGCATAGAAAATATACCCATTTTTAAATATCTCCGAAGATGCGTCCTGAAGGTTTATATCTCCGATGCTTGTGCCCATATAGTTATACAGTTTCTCCATTCCCAGCATCAGAAGCACGTTCCGGGTATTGAACACCGTATGCATGATCATTGAGGTGTACACACTTCCCGAAGCATAGTTTACTATCTGAAAGATCACACCCAGTACAAAGGCATAGCAGAACTGGTTAAAGTTCAAATGCATAAGTCCGAAATACAGCCCTGAAACAAGTGCCGTTGCCAGCACCGATCCAAACCTTTTCATGCCCTGCCCTATGATCCCGCGGAAAATAAATTCCTCGCAGAAGGGTCCGAAAAATCCCACTATCAGCACAAGCACAAACACGTTCATGTCGATCATATCTGCTGAAAAGCCCAGCACCGTGTTGTCGGAATAAAGCTGCGACAGAACATTTACAAGACTTATAAGAGGCGATAACAAGTAGGACAGCAGGATGGTCATGAGTATGGTGCTGACCTTGATCTTCCTAAAGCCCAAATCTCTTCTGAAGGATGCATTATGTATGAGCATCCATATAAGTCCCGGCACCAGGATCGTCATTTCACTTACAATAAGGTCTGCTTCTAAGGATACATCAAGCTTCTGCCCTATTGTATTAAGATACAGCGACAGAATGATATGTATTCCCACAATCGTCAGAAACAGCACCGAATATGAAGATGATTTAGCTTTATTTTGCTGTTGCAATTGCTTCCACCTCTATAAGAACGTCCTTGGGAAGTCTTGCCACCTCAACGCAGCTCCTTGCGGGAAAATCACCCTCAAAGAATGTTGCATATACCTCATTGACCTTGGCAAAATCATCCATGTTCTTAATAAATACTGTTGTTTTTATGATATCGGACATTGAACGTCCCTGGCTTTCAAGCAGTGACTTAACATTTGTTAAGGCCTGACGTGCCTGATTTTCAATGCCATCTACAATCTCGCCTGTTGCGGGGATCACAGGAATCATACCCGATGTGAAGATCATATCTCCCACACAAATAGCCTGTGAATAAGGTCCTATTGCTGCGGGTGCTGATGATGTTGAAATTACTGTTTTGTTCATGTCTGTACTCCTTTTCTTTATCGAAATGGAAAATCACCATTTCCTTTATTGATACGATTTACTCTGCCATCGGTATACTGAATCCTGATTCAGATTTTTCGGATTGATTTTTCCTTGATTTCTATCCTGCGTTCCTTATAGAGCTTTCCAACGGCACGCTTGAAAGCATTCTTGCTCATGCCCATTTCACGCTTTATGGTCTCAGGAGAAGCCGAGTCCGAAAATGGCAGCACCCCGTCAAAGGCTTCGATTATCTCCATTACATGCTCTGCATCCTTATCCATCTGGACATAGGCCTTTTCCTTAGGGGACAGGGTAAGCTTACCATCCTCTCTCACCGAGGCAACCCTTGCCTCAATGTCCCGACCTATCCTAATATCCGGCATGACTTCTCTTGCTGGGATCAGGGCGCTGTACATATTGTCAACCGCAACAAATGCTCCGAAGCGCTCGCTTATCTGATATACCCTGCCGCTTACATGGTCATCCTTTTTATAGGGTGATTCACAGCTTAGGTAATCGTATACATTCATTGTAAGTGCCAGGCGGTTAGACTTATCGATGTAGAGGGCTGCAAGTACTGTTTCGCCTTCCTTAACCTTGTGGGTCTGTTCCTTAAAGGGAAGCAGTAAGTCCTTGGGAAGGCCCCACTCCAGAAAGGCACCGATCTTGCCGACGGAGGCCACTTTTAAAAGCTTAACCTCGTGAAGCCTGATATAAGGCTGTGTAGTAGTTGCAATCAGCCTGTCAGATGAGTCCCTGTAAATGAATACCTCTATTTCATCACCGGGCTTTTTATCTTCAGGCACCTCATTTTTCGGCAGGAGCACATCTTCGCCTCTACTCTTACCCACCATTTCCCGATTTTCCGTAAGGTACACGCCATGCTCGCACTTTCTGCTGACATAGAGCGTCTGATCTTGTCCTAAATTAAACATAGTGATTCCGTCCTGTTTTTAACTGTTTTGTGACCCATCGATATTAACATATTAAAAATGCATCTCACAAGATTTATTATCGAAATCAGAAAATAAATGTGTCAAACCCCATCACATAACTTTCTCAAATTGTGAGTTCATCAGGGTTGAAAGGGTTTCCTCAGCCCAGGAGTAATTGGTCATATACAGATCATGAAAGTCCTGAACGGCATTGGGTTTTCCCGCCAGAAAATCATAATAATCGCAATCGACATATTGAGGATTGATATTTCTTATACCGCTTTCACTTCTTATGATGTGTCCGATATTATTGTGCTCAAGGGTCCTCTTTAAGGAAAGTGCAAGTTTCCTGTAGCGGGTACGGATTTTGGCATCAAGAGGCTCATCCTCCCAAAGGAGACTTATGGCCTCCTCCGAGGAAACCGTTCCTCCTCTGCGGTCAACCAAGATTGCCAAAAGTTCCTTTTCCTTGGAATTTGTAAAATACAACGGATTGTTATCAATATAAACATCGAAATATCCGAAGGTACGAATACGTGGAGTCTTTAGGACCTCGCCGGTTGCCCTGTCAAAGGACGGTGCCGTAAAGGCATTTTGATTGTAGCTTCCATTCTCAGCCCCGGGCCGTTCCATGGCGCATAAAAGAAAACTCTTTTCATCATAGTAGAGTGCAGCCAGCAGATAGGTAAGTCTCTGGCCGGTTGTTCTTAATTTTAAGGATACTTCGATCATTAATGGATCCGGACTTTCTTCCAAAGCTTCCGGCTTTATGATCTTGTTGAAAAATTCAAAGGTCCTTTCCTTATCCTCCTCCACCATGTAGTGCTTTACCCAGAAATCAATGGCACCCTCCACCGTCATCTCAATATCGAATACATAACCTATAGGTGAAGTGTCCCTGCCGTAAATGCACTGGACGCTGTTGGCTGCAGGGTTAACTAAGATAATGAGCTGGTAAGACATCTCCAATGCTTTTAGATACTGTGCCTTCTGAACATCCAAACAATTCTTGTAGTATTCAACATCCGGTTCCATAATGCACACCCCCTTTGAAATCCCAAATCATAACCATAAATTATGCAGGCTTTTAAGTCCGCGACATTTCGTGAATTTCACAAAATTATAGTCTTTAACGCGTTCCAATAGAGTTCTCAGAACGTTCCTTGACCTTATAAGTGTTATAACACTTTTCAAAAAAAAAGAAAGGGGCGATTCACTTGCAAAAAGAAAATAATGAGGAACATACAAACAGCAGCTTTCAAAGCAATAGCAGAGAAAATATCCGGACTAAAAAGGACATTAAACAGGGCCCGGGGCTTGCAGCCAAACTTGTTCCTGCATTTGCAATTGTTCTTGCAGTTATCAGCCTGGCAAATATCCTGATCTCCGATCACATTCTCAAGGAAGAAATTCGGGATCAGATTGCAACCGAGGATCAAAAGCTCATTAAGGCCTATAGCATGCTCTTCGCAGACGAATATGCTGATTCACTTGATCAAGGGCTTAGGCAGGATGAAGCGGAAGCATCCCTTGAGACAATTACAGGCAGGGTCGAAGGGACAGGACAGTTTGAATATTTTTCCTTCACCATATCCCGGGACAACAGCGAAGGCACAAGGTCTTCAGGAACCTGCGAGTTCAAAACAGATCCCCAATTCGGAGAAATTCTAAGCATCCTTGAGCCGGTCACCTTAAATGATGGAACGATAATTGGTTTTATAGACTCCGGCATAAGTGTTGATCAGGACAGGATCAGCGAAGAAGTGGGGCATGCATCCTTAAAGCAGATAATCTTTATGTCCCTCTTCGGAATTTTAGGTTTAGTTCTTTTGACGATTTATGTGCTGATAACAATTGTGAACCCGACTAAACGTTCTGCCAATGCCTTGAATAAAATCATTGAAGACATACGTGATAACCACGGTAATCTTGATGAGAAAATTCCTGCCGGAAAGAATGATGAGATTGCCGTATTATCCCGGGGCATAAATGATTTTATCTCTACCTTAAGCGATGTTATCTCAAAAATCAGAGAAACCTCTTTAAAGGCTACTAATGTCAATAAGGTCATAACCGAGGAAATAGCAGAGTCAAATGATAATGCAAATATGATCTCTGCCTCAACCGAGGAGCTGTTCGCCAGCATGGAAGTGATGTCGGAATCATGCGAGGAGATCAACGGATCCGTTGAAGAAGTCAATGCCAACATGGACAACATTATAGGTGAAACGGAAAAAGGAAATCTGTTTGTTGAAGAAATGCGGGACCGTGCAGGCAACATACGGGATTTCTGCGAGGAGAAACAAAAGAATATCCAGCAGGCCCTTGCAGATAGGAAGACCGAGCTTGAAACCTCTGTTGCTTCCGCCGGAAGAGTCGAAGAAATTTCCTCATTAACAGAAGCCATTATGGCTCTTACAAGGCGCACTACGCTTCTTGCCTTAAATGCATCAATTGAAGCCGCACGCGCCGGTGAATCCGGCAAAGGCTTTGCCGTTGTGGCAAATGAAATTTCAGATCTTGCGAAGAAGTCACAGGAAACCGTTTCCACAATTCAGGTGATCTCAACTGAGGTCATTACAGCTGTTGAGAATCTGATGCAAAACGCAATGGCTCTGGTTGAGGAAATGGGTGAAACCATTACCGAGGATTATTCAAGATTCAGAGAGATGGGCGGAAGCTACTACAATGACGCCGGGGAGATTGAAAGAATCTTCAGTAACTTCTATACAAATGCAACACAAACCGACGGTGCCATCAGCGAAATCGCCCAATCTATTGAAGGAATTGTGGTCAGTGTTTCCGAATGTACAGAAGGTACAAAATCGATTGTTGAATCCGTTCAGATACTGGTTGAGAGCATTTCGAATATTCACGAGTCAAACGAAGGAAATCGTGAGAATTTTGATGAACTCACCAATGAAATTGAACGGTTCCAATAAATTTTATTTATCAGTATCAATTTTTGAGAACATTAGGATTGGAGGAATGTCAATGAAAAGGAAAAACTTAATGAATGACAAGGTGGTTAAGGCAATGGCTATTGCTTTATCATCGGTAATCACCCTAACAAGTACCCCTGTGGCGGTTCTTGCAGATGAAATCGACGGAGAAAGTGCGTCCGGCAGTGAAAATGCCGTGGAGGAGGTCCAGGAGTCTGCTTCGCCCTCTGCCGCTGCAACCGAAGCAGCTAACGAAGCTGTAGATACAGCTTCAGAATCTGTAAATACCCTGTCTGAAGACATCAGTAATAGCAATGTATCTGCGGATACGGGCATTGCCACTACTGCTGATTTTTCCGCAATAGCGGAAATGCCCTCACCGGCTAAAGATCTGCAGGCTGCAGATACTGCAATCAAACAGGTCGATGCAGCTATGGCAATCATGGAAAGCTATTACAACGAGGACGGAAGTCTCAAGGATAATATTGCCTCTAACGCAAGTGGCCATATTAACTACAGAATCTCATATGATGAGGTCAATGAACTCATACAGGGTTACACTGCAGCTATGGCAGTATGGGGTTCAACCGGTCCAACAGAAGAGGACTGCAAAAAGCTGGGGCTTTCATACGAGAATTGCAAAGACCAGTATGATCGAATCTGCGAACTAATGGAATATCATATGGAACATCAGACCGCCAAAACATGGGAATCAGATGTTCCCGGTGTATCCGCTGCGATGGAATCCGCTGTGGAAAATTCAAAACAGCTTATAAGTGAAGCAGAAGCTAATAAAGCTATTGAAAAAGCATATAATGGAGGAACTGCTGCTGCGGCTAGTGCTGATACAGAGCAGGCAAAGATCAGCGCTGCCGTTTCCGAAGCCACAGATACCGCTGTCAGCGCAGAAGAAAAATTTACCGCTCTTGTTGAAGATATTGCAAATGCTGTAACTGTTGCAGATGCAAATAAAGCTTACGATGAGTTGATTGATACCTTAAACGATGCAAATACAACTCTTTCAGAAAAGCAGGCAGCCTACGATGCTGCAAAGGAAGCCTACGAAAAGTATGAAAAAGAATATAAAATTTGCCAGGAATCGTTAGAGGATGCACAGGATGCATACAACAAGGCAGCGCAGGAGTATAACACCGCAAAAAATTATTATACTAATAGCGGTGAAAGAATAAAAAATTTGAATACGTACTATGATAATGGTGGAATTGCCTCACAGGCCATCTGGGAAGCCCAAAAGTCACTTTCATCTGCTAAAGAAAAGGCCACGGCACTTTCAAACGCTCTTAATGAAGCTAAGGATGCAATTCTTGCAACGGATGGTGTAATTATTCTTACGGTTAACTCTATTGATGAAAAAGGAACGTCTTCCTGGGCCGACAGGGATAAGCTGTTTGAGGAGATTGTAAAGGAATATTACATCGCAGATGTACTAAAGGGTGATTGCGGTAATGTGACTTTCAACTGGGACAGGGCTAATGCGAAGGATGGTGTTTTCAATTACTGCAAAGTCAGCTATTACGTAGGCGGTGAAAAAAAGGAAGCTTATCTCAACTATTCGATGCTGAACAGTGATGACAGCATTTATTATGAGGATATTGCCAAAAAGTCAGGTGGCACAAACATCAAACATACCGATGAGAAAAAATGCTCCCAGACAGAGATGATCATATATGAAAAGTCTGAAGATGAAGTTGCTGCAGCAAAGGCAGGACTGACAGAATCAGGAAACAGGCATTTTTATAAAATCACATCTACAGATGATAATGGCAACGAAAATGTCAGCTATATTTCAGAGAATGAATTCAATGAAAGGTTAGGAAAGGATATAGTTGCCGCTACCGAAGATGATGTTACGTCATATTATCTTAAGGATGAGAAGCTTAGGGGAAGTGTTGTAAGTAAGTACCAGAACAGCGGAAATATACTTATTAACACAACATCTGATGAATATAAAAACTACCTTAACGGCATCGCAACCCTTAGTGAAAAATACAAGAGACTGTCAAATGAGGCCGAAGCAGCAGAATCAGATGTTAAAAAAGCGCAGGAAAAGGTTAACGATATTGAAAATCTATTGCTCACCTATCATACATCCTACGCAAAGCTGCTACCGGGGCGCAGATTAAGATCACTCAGTGAAAATTATTCATTTGCAGATGATATCAGCATGAGTTCTCTCTCACTCCCTGATCTTAAAGAATTACTTGAAAAAGCTCAAAACGATCTTGATGCAGCAAAGGAAAAAGTAGCACTCCTCGAGGACCAGATCGCAGAGGTTGAGGACGTACTCGGTGAGAGGATAAATTATCTTAATCTTCCTCCGGCCGATACAACTGATACAACTGATACAGCCGATGAAGCGGCAGTGGAAACAACCACAACCACACCCACTGCGGCTTTAGTCATACCATCTTCCGAAGTCCCGGTACTCCCTGTTGCGGCCGTAACCCTCCCCGCAGCAGGAGTTGCCGGGGTACGAAGAACTGCAACCCGTGGCATAGCTGCCGAAAATGGTACAGCAGGATATGGTGAAGGAAATGTTTTATCGGGAGAGGAGCTTTTAACGGCCGGTGATGATCTTAATATTAATGTAAAGCCTGCGAGTGAAAAGACTTCGAAGAAAGCCGCATCTCTTACGAAAATCACAGATGATGATGTGGCTCTTGCCGCAGCACCTGATGAAGTAAATAAAAACATGAACTGGTGGTGGCTTTTATTAGTGGCATTACTTGGAGCAACCGGATACAAGCTTTATAAGAAGCACGAAGAGAAGAAAAACAAACTGGAAGTTGAAACGAAATCTCTATAATTTTACAGAGGCATTAAACCTTTCATTAGTACAAACTACATAATTTTACAGGAAAGGAGCAGGCATTTGCCTGCTCCCCTGTAACCTCCCTCAAATTACCTGCCGGGTAATTTGTTTTTATTTCATAAAGAACTTCTGAAGGTCTGCCTCTGTTGTGTCATCACCGATGCAGATAAGCTCTGTACCTGTAAGACGTGCAAACATTGCAATATCATTTCTGGTAAGTGATGTGGATACAACTGAATGATGAGCGCCGCCTGCATAGCACCATGCAGCAGTTCCGATCTGGAAGTTGGGCTTATGCTTGTACATGATACGTGCAACAGGAAGCTTGGGCATGGGCTTAGGCTGCTTAACCAGCTCAATGTCAGCACAGATAATTCTGAAGTGATCACCCATGTCAACAAGTGTTACCTGGATACCATCACCTGTGATTCCGTCAAATACAAGTCTTGCAGGATCAGCCTTGCCGCCGATTCCAAGAGGATGTACCTGAATCTCGGGCTTGTTAAGTGCGAACGAAGCGGGAACCTCAAGCATATGTGATGCAAGCTCAAGCTCCTCACCCTTTGTAAGGTCATAGGTATAATCCTCAATAAATCCTGTAGCGCCGTCTCTTCCCTCAGCCATCTTCATAAGAACTGCTGAGAAAGCAGCGATCTTGTAATCACCCTCAGGACCAAATCCGATACCCTTGGCCATAAGATTCTGTGATGCAATACCGGGAAGCTGCTTCATGCCAAAGAGATCCTGGAAGGTATCTGTAAATGCATATACCTTATTTTCAGCAATGAACTTATCAAATGCCACTTCATATTTTGCCTGCTCACGAACAGCCTCGATGTTATCTGTAGCCATTGTGTACTTCTCATTGTACTCAGCCATCTTGGCATCGATCTCAGCATCTGTAGCTGCATCAGCACGTGAAGCGATCTCTCCGATGCCCCAGTACTTGATCTCCCAACCGTACTTGATCTCGCACTCAAGACGGTTACCGTCTGTAACTGCAACATCTCTCATGTTGTTACCAAAGGTAGCAACTCTCATCTTCTTGGACAGGCCGATTGCATTTGCAACTTGAGCGAACTGCCTGATCTTGGCGATCACATCATCATCCTCATAGTAGCCTGCAACAACCTCATGAGGAATATTCATTCTTGCAAGGATATATCCGTACTCTCTGTCACCATGAGCAGCCTGGTTAAGGTTCATGAAATCCATATCGATCTCGTCATAAGGGAGATATCTGTTAGCCTGTGTATGGAGATGCAGAAGGGGCTTTCTTAACTCCTGAAGACCCTTGATCCACATCTTGGCAGGGGAGAAGGTATGCATCCATGTGATAACACCGACACAGTCATCATCACACTGGGCGGTTCTCATATCCTTAACACATACTTCTGATGTCTCAACTGTGGGGAGCAGTTCAACAGTTACAACTCCGCCGAGCTTACTATTCAGAACATCAACCATTTTCTGGCAGTCTGCAGCTACCTGCTTAAGGCACTCTTCACCGTAAAGGTCCTGGCTGCCGGGAACAAAGTATAATTTACTCATTTTAAACCCTCCGTAAAATGTTTTCAGCTACGGGCATTTTGCCCACAGCTAAAAGTATATCAGATTAATATATCCTCTTGGGTTCAAGATTTTATCGACTTTTTGGATTTTTTTACGCACAAAAAGCCTCCGGAGATTGCTCTCCGAAGGCCTGTGTAAGTGCATATAAACTGCCCTGCGGCAAAATCAGAATTACATAAGCTTTCTGAACATTGCCTCAAAATCAGCGATCTCAGCATGGCGGGGATTACCGGGTGCACATGCATCTGCTGCAGCTGACTCGCAAAGGAAAGGAAGGTCCTCTTCTTTAAGCTTCTCAAGCTTTGTAGGGATACCTACGTCAACTGAAAGCTGCTGAACTGCATCGATAGCTGCCTTACGGTATGCTGCCTGATCCATGCCTGTTGTATCAACGCCGAATGCTTCAGCAATTGCCTTATACTTCTCGCCTGTGTACTCCTTGTTGAACTCCATAACGATGGGAAGCATCATTGCACATGCAACACCATGAGGTGTGTCATAAACAGCGCCAAGTGTATGAGCCATTGAATGAGCAATACCAAGGCCGACATTTGAATAAGCCATAGCTGTTACGTACTGAGCAAGAGCCATTCCCTCACGTCCGTCGGGATCGTTCTCAACTGCTGCGCGAAGATTCTTGGCAATAAGCTGGATAGCCTCAAGATCAAGAACATCTGAAAGCTCCCATGCAGCTGCTGTTGTGTAACCCTCAATAGCATGTGTAAGAGCATCCATACCTGTTGAAGCTGTAAGTCCCTTAGGCATTGAGGACATCATATCAGGATCAACAACTGCGATATCGGGGATATCATTAGCGTCAACACAAACGAACTTTCTCTTCTTCTGAACGTCTGTGATAACGTAGTTAATTGTAGACTCAGCGCCTGTACCGCCTGTTGTAGGTACTGCGATCGTGAATACTGTACGCTTCTTGGTGGGAGCAACGCCCTCAAGTGAACGAACATCAGCGAATTCGGGGTTGTTGATGATGATACCGATTGCCTTACCTGTATCCATTGATGAACCACCACCGATGGTGATCATCATGTCAGCGCCTGACTTCTTGAAAGCCTCAACACCGTGCTGAACGTTCTCAATTGTAGGATTGGGCTTAATGTCTGAATATAACTCATAAGCAATTCCGTTCTTCTCTAACAGGTCTGTAACCTTAGCTGTAACACCAAACTTAACAAGATCAGGATCAGATGCTACAAAAGCCTTCTTGTATCCTCTTGCTGTGATGAGACCCGGAATCTCGTTGATTGCGCCATGTCCATGGTAAGAAATACCATTGAGTACGAAACGATTAACTGCCATTTTCTTATCTCCTTTATAGTGTAATATTTGCTGTAACCCCAGCTGTTTAATTATAACATTAAAAACGGATTGTGACTATATGTTATTATCTCAGTCATCACTGCCATCCGAACTCTCATCCGAGGAGTCATCCCCGCCATCGTCACTATCCCAATCTCCGGAGTCGTCTCCGCTGTCATCTCCGCCGTCACTATCCCAATCTCCGGAGTCGTCTCCACCGTCATCTCCCAAATCAGCAGAGTCATCACCTGGATCATCCGGGGAGTAATCGCTCTCACTCTCGGAATCCGTTCCCGTATCTGCATCAAAGTCAGTACCCATGTCAGAATCTGTATCAGTGTCAAGATTCACATCTGCATCGGAGTCTGCTCCCATATCGGAATCTGTGCCAGTATCAAGATCCGCATCTGTATCAGATTCCATATCCATGTCGGACTCTGTATCAGAGTCTATGTCGGAATCCATATCGGTTTCGGTGTCAGCATCTGATGGGATGTCACTGCTGCTGTCAGTATCTGTTTCCGAGTCGCCGTCAGAATCGTCTCCTGCGTGGGCTACACCTTCCATATCCATGTCAATGTCAGTGTTACCA
>R03__coassemble_543_pt1 | contig 21016 bp, 16 predicted proteins | sample R03__metabat2_high_PE_019 | metagenome-assembled genome bin R03
ATATCATGGTGCACGTATGCGATCTTGTCGGACAGCCGGACGATCTTGCCCTCTAAGGTCGAAGGATTGCCCTTAGTCTGATGGTTGCGCATTCCCGTGGAAGCCCGTATTCTTGCAATAGTTAACAGCTATGATAATTTCCGGACAGTTAATGACGGAAGTGAGCCTTTAACCCACATGGAGGCGATAAACAGAATCAAGTTCTGGAGCGGAACCCATTTTGATCCGGAACTGGTGGACGCATTTGTCAATATAGAGCGACAGATTAACGAAATACGCTTCTAATCGGAGAATATGCATGTTCAGATGGCGTAAAAATTTTACAGACCTTTCAAACATGAGCGTGGAGATGAAAATATATGATGCCATAAATGCCATATGCTTCATCGGAATGCTGTTTGCCTGCGTTCTTGTAAAAATCTATTTTAATTCCTTAACTGAACTATATGTGACCTTTGGCATTGCGATAATGTTTCTCGCAACCCTGCTTGAGGCTAACCGCACAGGGAAATCCACTTCCTGTGCTGTTATCATGTCTATAACCTTTAATGTGTTTTATATGCCGCTTACCTTTCTTCTCTATGGCAAGTTTATCTGCGTTATACCCGTCTATTTTTTATTTGGTCTTATCTATACCGCTCTTACCCTCGAACGTAGACCGGCGATAATTTTGGGGACCCTGGAAGCAATTTTTTACGAAGTATTTATGATCTGGTATCGCACCCGGAATCCCTTTGACTATGACAGCATTCCAATAGGCGAAACAAGGCTTATATACGGGTCGACAATTGCAGGGGTTCTGCTTGTTTCCTTATGTGCCGGAGCCGCAGTCAGATTCAGGTACATAATGTTCAAAAACGAGCAGACAAGAGCAAGACAGCTTAATGAAAAAGCATTGGATGCGTACGTTGCCAAGGACATGTTCCTGATCAACATGTCCCACGAGATAAGAACCCCCATGAATGCAATAATAGGCAACGTGAACCTGATGCTTGATGAGGATGTGGAAAATCATACACGGGATAATGTTTACAATATTTTAAATTCCTGTGATGCGCTGCTCTCAACAGTCAATGAACTTATGGACCTGTCAAAAACAGAGAGCCGCCAGATGGAAGTTTTTGCGGTAAGATTTGATCTGTATGAGCTCATAATGGAGATCATTAATATGATTTCCGTAAGACTTATGGAAAGCAACATTGATTTTGTGGTTGACATCAATAAGACACTTCCCAGATTCGTTGAGGGAGACTCTTCAAAGATAAGACAGATTTTTATAAATGTCCTTAATAATGCCATTAAATTTACAGGTGAAGGCTACATAAAAATGACCATTGACCTTGAAAAGGAGTCGGCTGAGACACTGATTTTGAAGGTCAGTGTGGCGGATACAGGCTGCGGAATCAGGGAAGATGAACTTATTAAGCTCAGGAAGGGCCTTATGCAGGGCATAAGCGGGGATATGATTGATTCCGGAAATATGGGCCTTGGACTTAGGATCACATCGGAACTATTGAAAAATATGGGAGGCCATATTGAGGTCTTCAGTGATTATAATGTTGGATCCGATTTTGAATTTGCAATACCTGTGGAAATTGATAAGAATTCCGAGGGAATCGAAGACACATGGCTGTCTGATTTTTCGGTTTTATTTTATGAAAAGGATGAAGAACATGGAATAAGACTTAAGAGTATTTTTGAAGACCTGGGGGTTTCTTCGCACTGCGCATCCGGCAGCAAAGACTTTGAGCAGGCCTTAAGGACAAGCCATTTTACTCATGTTTTTGTTGCGGCCGAAAGATATTCCGAATGCTTAAACTGTATTAAGGAAAATATTAAAAACGAAAAGATCATAGTTATTTCGGATGTCGGCGGCAATATTGACGCATCCTATGTATTCGCAACGATAATGCGGCCGCTACATTCCATAAACATCTACGGCGTGCTGGCCCAGGAGAATGTGTATTCCGTTCACAGGGCCATAAACAGGGGAGACTTTGCTTTAGTAGGCGTTCATATACTTGTTGTGGATGATAATTACACAAACCTTAATGTTGCGAGTGCGCTGCTTAAAAAGTACGGTGCTGAGGTTTACACAGCCTCAAGCGGTCTTGATGCATTGAGAATTCTGGGCGAGCAGAATTTTGACATATGTTTCCTTGATTACATGATGCCGGAACTTAATGGTATCGATACTCTTGAGAGGATACGTTCACTGAATGATTCGGACAACAGAAATATACCTGCCATAGCACTGACTGCCAATGTTGTCAGTGGAGCTTATGAAATGTTCATGCAGGCCGGATTTGACGGATTCATACCGAAACCAATCGAAGTGGGGCGGCTTGAAAAGTGCTTAAAGGAACTGTTGCCGGATGAGAAGGTAATCTACAAAAATAATTTTTAGGATAGGTTATGGGAAAACTCAGATCAAATCTCCATAATTTCATAATCAGAAACATGGCAAGTCTTAAGGATCCGTCATCGGGAAATCTGATAATAGCGAATCTTTATATAATTGTGTCTGTCTTTTTTACGGTTATTGTTTTTGCAATCGAAAAGCGGGGCGGAATACTTGTTGCGAGCACGGCTCTTATAGACTTTTTCTGGATCCTGTTTTTGTATGTGGCCCTCCATTTTAAGGCATATAAAGTCATGTCGGTTCTGGCCTCTGTCCTTATAAACCTGTTTGTATTCCCGGCATTTTTCTTCATGACTGACGGTGTGTATAACGGTGCGGCACTGTTTTTGTGCCTTGGTATTGTCATAAACTTTTTCCTCATATGGGAAAAGTACGTATATTTCATCATGGGAATTGAACTTTTATGGGACGTTCTCGTTATTTACTTTGCCAAGAAGAATGATCTGATGATACGCAGCAGAATGGATATGGGATGGGCCGGAAAGGGCATCACGGTATCATTTATATTTGCTGCGGTTGTTCCCTTGTTTGTCATCATATACCAGACAGTGTCATACGACAAGGAACATGATAATGTAAAAAAATCCAATGTCATGATCGAAGAGGCACGTCTTAATAAAAGCCGTTTTCTGTCCAACATGACCCATGAGATAAGGACTCCCATGAATGCCATAGTCGGCATGAACGAGCTGCTGCTTAGGGAAACAGAAGATCCTGTATCAAAGGAACTCAGTGGCCATATACAGGAATCCTCCAAGCAGCTTTTGAAGATAGTCAATAATATCCTGGAATTTTCAAAACTTGATTCCGGCAATATGGAACTTTATCTTCAGAAGTACAGTTTTAAGGAACTTATAAACGGTGTAATTGAAAATGTTTCCAACGAGTATTATGGAAACGGTTCACAGTTTACGGTTTCAATTGATCCGACGATCCCTCTTTTCCTGTTTGGTGACAATGTACGTATCAGACAGGTATTTATGTACCTTTTGTTTTCTTCTGTCAATAAGCTTCCCCACAGTCGGATGACGCTCACGATCAATTCGGAAAGGAATGCAGAGGAAAATACCGTAAAAATAAAGTGCCGTATCTCCGAGTCGGGTTCGGGTCTTTCAGCCAACGAGATAGAGGCCATGATGTCGGCTTATACCAAGTATGATTCGCGTCTTAAGAGCGAATATAAGGGTATGGGGCTTGAACTTTCAATCTGTAAGGAAATCCTTGAAAACATGGGCGGAGGCCTTGAAGTAGAAAGTGTTGAAGGCGTAGGTACGGCTATTACTTTCGATTTTGTTAACTATATGATAGCCGATGAGGATATGGTAAGGCTCAATGTATCCAAGGAACCGGTTATACTTGTCTATACGGAAAATAAAGAGGGACAGGATTTTTGGATGGAACTTCTAAAAGAATTCCGTGTTTCACTTCATTTTGTAAATGGTCCGAATGCCTTTAAAAACGTTATAGAGGAAAGGGAATTTTCGCAGATATTTATTCCGGACGATTTTTATGATATCCTAAAAGGAACTGTTGAAACAGCGGATATTGAGGAGAAAACCTACATCCTGACAGGAAGAAGCCATATGTATTCGGATTATGGCAAATGCAGGATAATCCATTATCCCCTGTCATGCATTAACGTATCTGATGCCCTGAACGGTGTCTGGGATAAGAATAAATATAAGCTCATAGTTAAGAAGGATGCCATTGTCTTTCCCAAGGCTCGTGTGCTTATTGTGGATGATTCAATTGTCAATATCAAAGTGCTTAAGGGACTGCTTAAGAACTTTAAGATTGAGCCTGATACTGCGAAAAATGCCGATGAAGCATTGATGCAGATTGACAGGAATATTTATAATCTGATGATCCTTGATCAGATCATGCCCGGAAGGGACGGAATCGATCTGCTTCATGAAATAAGAAATCTGTCTAACTCAAACAGCAGGATACCCATAATATGCGCAACAGCTGATTTCGGACCGCAAGTGGGCAGAAGACTAATAGCAGAGGGCTTTCAGGATTATCTGGCCAAACCCATTCAGCAGTTTTATCTGGAGCGTATGCTAAGAAAATATCTTCCCGAAGAACTGGCAGAGAATCTGGTAGAGGATGAAAATAAGGAAGCTCAAGATAAGGAGAGTGAATTTACCTATGATCCTCTCACACTTGAAGAGAGTAAGGGATTAGAGGTTGTGGGCGGACAGATGGATGCCTATTGCGCTGTACTTAATACCTACTATAAGGAAGGCTTAAGAAAACTCTCTGATGTCAGGACGGAATTATCAGAAGGAAACATTTCACTTTATACTGTGGATGTCCATGCGCTGAAAAGCTCCTCAGCCAGCATTGGAGCGCTTGGTATTTCTGAAAGGTTCAAGGCACTTGAATTTGCCGGAAGGGATAATAAGACTGACTATATCAATGCCCACACTGAAGAAACTTTGGAGTACTTCTCCCTGATACTTGACAAGGTTAAGGATTACCTCAGTGATAAGGGAATGTATGACGGAGATGAGGAGGAAGCAGAGCTTGGCGAGCTCACGGATATTTCTCTTGATGCCGTGCTTGAGATGCAGGATGCGATAAATAAGATCAATTTAAGAAGATGTGAGGAAATCATCAATGAGATGTCCGCGATGAATTTCGGACCGGATATCAACAGCATGATAAAGAGCATAAAGTCAAGCTATGAGATGTTTGACTACCATAAGGTTAAGGCATATATCAATGATCTCATAGACAAGATCAGTTAATTTTGGAGGAAATATGAACAAGGTATATGAAAAGCTTTTAAAATGTTATGAAAGCGTTAAGGAGAGGATTGATTTCACACCGAAGGTGGCCCTTGTGTTAGGCTCGGGACTTGGAGACTATGCAAACGATATCAGGGTTATTTCAACCCTTCCCTACAATGAGATAGAGGGTTTCCCTGTGTCAACGGTTCCGGGACATAAGGGACAGTTTATCTTTGGCTACGTTGGAGATGTTCCTGTTGTATGTATGCAGGGAAGAGTTCACTATTATGAAGGCTATGACATTACTGATGTTGTTCTTCCTGCAAGACTTATGAAAATGATGGGCGCTGAAATACTGTTTTTGACCAATGCATCAGGTGGACTCAACAGAAGCTTTTCGGCCGGCGATTTTATGATGCTTACGGATCATATTTCCATATTTGCGCCTAATCCCCTTATAGGAGAAAATATTGATGAACTGGGTACCAGATTCCCGGATATGAGTTCCGTATACGATAAGGAACTTCAGAGTATCATAAGCAGCAGTGCAAATGATCTGGGAATAAGCCTTAAAAAGGGAGTATATGCCCAGCTGACAGGCCCTTCCTTTGAGTCTCCCGCCGAGATACAGCTGCTTGCGAAGCTTGGTGTTGACGCAGTGGGAATGAGTACTGTTGTTGAAGCAATTGCCGCAAACCACATGGGGATGAGGATCTGCGCCATTTCGTGTGTATGCAATCTTGCAGCCGGAATGACGGATAATCCCTTAACTCATGAGGAGGTACAGGAGGCGGCCAATGCTGCAGCACCTTTATTTAAGAAGCTTGTAAGCGAAAGTATTAAGCGCTTTTAATGATTTGGTGATCTATGTTTAATATTAAAAATAAAAAAACAGTGTCATTTATGATGGCACTTACAGTTTTCTGCTCGCTCCTTTCAGGCTGCGGCAAGAAAGAAGTGCTTCCGGAGGATATGGTTGATGTCCTTTTGATAACAGATGTGGGTACCGTTGATGACGGGTCCTACAATCAGGGCGCCTGGGAGGGCATCCAGGAATATGTATCGGAAAATCCTTCGGTGATAGCGAAATATTATCAGCCTGCCGATACCTCAGAGGAGTCATACCTTAATGAGATAAAAAAAGGCGTTGATAATGGGGCAAAGGTAATTGTGTGCCCGGGATCGCTCCTTGAAGAAACAATCTACAAGGCCCAGAAGACTTATAAGGATGTTGACTTTATACTTCTTGACGGAACACCACATAATGAGGACTATTCTGACGAAACCATTGAAGAAAATGTGACCTGTATAACCTTTGAGGAAGAGGAAGCGGGCTTCCTTGCAGGATATGCGGCAGTAAGGGACGGCTATACCAACCTTGCATTTATGGGAGGAGTTCCCGAGGATGCGGTGATAAGATACGGTTATGGTTTTGTCCAGGGCGCTGACTACGCCTCAATCCAGGTCGGACTTCCGGTAACCGTAAGATATATGTACGCGAACACATATTACGAGGATGATTCCGTTGAAGCAACAGCAGCATCATGGTTTGATAACGGAACAGAGGTGATTTTCGCCTGCGGAGGCGCAATGGGCAAGTCAGTAATGCGCGCTGCGGAAAATCATGATGGCAAGGTGATAGGGGTTGATGTTGACCAGTCCTCTGAATCGGAGACTGTTATAACCTCGGCAATGAAATCTCTTGACAGCGCAGTGTATCAGGGCATTAAGGACTATTATGCGGGAAGTTTTAAGGGCGGAGAGATCGTTACTTTTTCGGCAAAGGAGAGCGGTGTATGCCTACCTATGAACACCTCGCGTTTTACATCATTTTCCGAAACCGAATATGAATCGATTTACTCGCAGCTTGTGGATGACATTATCGATCCGTATTCGGATACGACCGTGGGAACCTGTGAGGAACTGTCACTTGTAAATACCGAGGTTTCCTACATAGTTCCATAAAGGAAGGTAATAATATGACTGATCAGGAACTTATTAAGCTGGCCCTGGATGCCAGAAAGAATGCTTATGCACCCTACTCGCATTTTTGCGTTGGTGCGGCACTCCTTGCAAAAGACGGCAGGATATATAAGGGCTGTAATATCGAGAATTCGTCCTATGGCGTTACAATCTGTGCTGAACGGACTGCATTCTTTAAGGCTGTTTCCGAGGGCGAAAGGCAGTTTGACAGAATCGCCATCGTCGGAGGAATGGAGGATGATGAGATTCCAAAGGGATATGCTTTCCCCTGCGGACCATGCAGGCAGGTCATGAGAGAATTCTCAAATCCCAAGGAATTTAATGTTATCGTTGCAAAAAGTACTGACGATTATCAGTCGTATCTCCTCAAGGAACTTCTGCCCCATAGCTTCGGACCTGAAAATATATATTAGGAAAGGCAATATTATGAATATACGATTATACAATGCAAGAATCATGACAATGGAAAATGACCTGTCGGTGTTTAAAGGTGAGATGCATGTTTCGGATGGTAAGGTTTCCTATGCAGGTCCTGCAAAATCAGAAGAGGAACTTTCACGGTCTGATATTAAGTTTGACCGCAGTATTGACTTAAAAGGGAATCTTATCATGCCCGGCTTTAAGAATGCCCATACGCATTCCGGTATGACGGGTTTAAGAAGCTATGCGGACGATCTGCCCCTGCAGGAATGGCTTGAAACCAAGATTTTCCCTGTCGAGGCGAAAATGACAGCAGAGGATATTGTTGAGTTTTCAAGACTTGCCGTAATGGAATACCTAACAAGCGGAATAACTGCATGCTTTGATATGTACATGCAGCCGGCTGCCGTTGCGGAGGATTTTGACAGGATGGGCTTTAGGATGGTCCAGTGCTGCGATATCAATAAGTTCGGTCCAAGCCTTGAGGCAATGGAAGAGAGATACCTCTCATTAAATAACAAATATCCCTTATCCTCATACATGCTCGGTTTTCATGCGGAATATACCTGTACAAGGGAACTGCTTGAAAAAATTTCCGACATGGCCCATAAGTATAAGGCTCCGATCTGGGCCCATTCTTCGGAGACCGAAAAAGAGGTTAAGGAGTGCATTGAGAGATATGGGAAGACTCCTACTGAATTCTTTGAGGAACTGGGGCTTTATGATTTCGGCGGAGGCGGGTATCATTGCGTGTGGATGAGCGATAATGATATTGAGATATTCAAGAAGCGGGGACTTTCTGTGGTTTCAAATCCTGGATCCAACACAAAACTTGCAAGTGGTGTGGCCGACCTCACAAGATTTATAAATGAAGGCATTAATGTTGCACTTGGTACGGATGGGCCAAGCTCCAATAACTGCCTTGACATGTTCAGGGAAATGTTCCTTGCAACAGGACTGGGGAAGCATAAGGAAAAAGATGCGGCAGCTGTTCCCGCAACGGAAGTTATAAAAATGGCCACCTGTAACGGAGCAAAGGCCATGGGACTTGCTGATTGTGACTCGCTGGTAGTGGGCAAGGAAGCGGACCTTATTGTGATCGATCTTAGACAGCCCAATATGCAGCCCATACATAATATTCCCGTTAATCTTGTGTACAGCGGATCCAAGCAGAATGTTAAACTGACAATGGTACACGGGAAGATCCTGTATGAGGATGGAAAATACAACCTTGGCTTTGATATAGACGAACTATATGATAATGTTGAGAAGATTACGAGGCGTATATGCAGTTAAATGAGGTAAAGCTCTTCTCAGACGGTTCCGCAAGGGGTAATCCCGATGGACCGGGAGGCTTCGGAACCATATTACAATACGTGGATTCCAAGGGAGAACTTCATGTAAGGGAATACTCCCGGGGCTACAAAAAAACAACAAATAACAGAATGGAACTGATGGGTGTTATAACAGGCCTTGAGGCGCTGAACCGGCCCTGCAGGGTAGTAGTCATATCAGATTCAAAATATGTTATAGATGCTTTCAACAGTGGCTGGATAGATAACTGGCAGAAGAATAACTGGAGAAAGTCAGATAAAAAACCGGTACTTAATGTGGACCTGTGGAAAAGGCTTTTAAAGGCGAAGGAAGGTCACGATGTGACCTTTTGCTGGGTGAAAGGTCATGACGGACACCCTGAGAACGAGAGATGCGATGAGCTGGCGGTGAATGCCGCTCTGTCGGATGATCTGATAGATGATGTTATAAACGGAGGATGATCATATGGTTATATTTATTAATACTTTTTTATCTTACCTTTTACTGTTTATTCTTTTTGCGGCAATCATGATAGTTGCGATAATCTGCGGCAAGAAACTAAGAGACGCTAAGGACAAAAAGGATGCCGCAAAAGCTGAAACTTTATCGGCAGGAAAGGCGGAAGAGTAATGAACTACTACAGTACAAGAGGTGACAAAACACCCTTTAAGGCATCGGAGGCAATAATCAAAGGCCTGGCTAATGACGGCGGACTGTTCGTTCCGGAAAGCTTTCCAAAGCTTCCTCTGCCCCTTGATGATTTTACCAATATGGAGTATAAGGAGGTTGCTTTTAATATTTTAAAGGCATTCCTTGATGATTATACGGATGACGAGCTTAAATACTGTGTTAACGGTGCCTATGATTCGAAATTCGATGACGAGGCGATCGCACCTCTTAAGAAGGTGGGAGATGAGTTTTTCCTTGAACTGTTCCATGGTAAGACTATTGCCTTTAAGGATATGGCATTATCAATCCTGCCGTATCTTTTGACGACCGCAATGAAGAAAAACAATATAAATGAGAATGTGGTGATTCTGACAGCCACTTCGGGTGATACCGGAAAGGCCGCACTTGCCGGATTTGCGGATGTTAAAGGAACAGGGATCATTGTTTTCTATCCGAAGGGCGGTGTGAGCCGTATCCAGGAGCTTCAGATGGTTACCCAGAAGGGCGAAAACACAACCGTTATCGGCGTGGAAGGTAATTTTGACGACTGTCAGAGCGCTGTCAAGAGAATGTTTTCCGATGAGAAGTTAAACAGGGATCTTAAGGATAAGGGATATATTTTTTCATCAGCTAATTCAATCAATATCGGACGTCTCATACCTCAGGTTGCATATTATGTTTATGCCTATGCCCGGATGGTTAAAATAGGAGAGATCAAATGCGGAGAAGAGCTTAACTTCACTGTTCCCACCGGCAATTTCGGAAATATTTTAGCGGCTTTTTATGCAAAGCAGATGGGACTGCCTGTTGGAAAGCTTATATGTGCATCCAATGAGAACAAGGTTTTGTTCGATTTCTTTACGACAGGAACATATGACAAGAACAGGGAGTTTGTGCTGACAACCTCTCCCTCCATGGATATCCTCATATCCAGTAATTTCGAGCGCCTTGTGTATTATTCCTGTGGAAATGACGCAGCCAAAACGAAAGCCTACATGGACGAACTTTCCAAAAAAGGAAGTTATAGCGTAACTGCCGAAATGAAGGATAAAATGGCGGATTTTTACGGAGTATATGCCAAGGAACAGGACGTTGCCGATACCATCGCATCAATTTATAAGGAAAACGCATATGTGTGTGACACCCATACAGCAGTAGCAGCCTATGCTGATAAAAAGTATAAGGCCGATACCAAGGATACAAGGAAGAGTGTCATAGTATCCACAGCAAGTCCTTACAAGTTTTCGAGAAGTGTTCTTACGGCGATAGATGAGAAAAATGGCAGTATCGAGGATGATTTTGCATTGATTGATGTTCTTAAGGAAACCTCAAAGGTTGATATTCCAATGGCTGTAAGAGAGATAATGAATGCTGACATAAGGCATAATACCGTATGCAAGGTTTCGGAAATGGAAGAGAAGGTCAGGGCAACACTTTCGTAAAAAAGCACTTTGGAATTTAAGAATGAATAAATTAAGGTCGTACCTTCGGGTACGACCTTTTAAATATAAAATATACAGGAAAAACTGTTGCCGGAAGAATTCCGGTTTTTAGTTTTCACCGAAAAGGAAATTGACAGGTCCAAAGGAGAATGTTACGGGAATAACAAATATTCCCGGCATTTTCTGGGCCTTTAAGGTCTTGTTGTCACCTTGCGCAGGCACATCCAGGGATAGCTCACAGATGTTGGCCTGGGAGAGATGAACCACAAAAAGACCATTGTGAAGATTTAAAAAATCAAGGATAACTTCTTTTGCAAAATCATCAAAGGCTGTAACAGACATGCCGGAGTATTTTTCCGCAAACCTATAAAGTGGTTCCGCATCACCGTCAACGGCACTATAGGCGCCCGGAATACCTGTAATGTCCTGAGACAATTCATGCTCAAGAGTTATTGAGTCAACGCATCTTACAGGACCGACAGTTATATCAGCATCCACGTAGGAAACCAGATTCTGGATAAGCACAGTGACATATGTTTTAGCGAAATCAGATGATTCATATTCGGACAGACCGGACAGATCTACCATTTTAAGAACTTTTTCTTCAATTGTCATAGTGTAGGACTCCTATAAGCTAGTTGATATTGTCAAGTACCTGAGAGAGCAGCTCGGCATCGATGGGCTTCTGGATAAAGTCTCTTGCTCCGGCCTTTATGGCCTCGGTAAGATGGGTCTGGGTCCCCACAGAAGAGATTATTACAATGTTAGTCTGGGGTGCAATAACCTTAATTTCCTTTGTTGCGGTAACCCCGTCCTTAACAGGCATAACGATGTCGAGAAGTACAAGGTCCGGTGCTTCCTTCTCACACATATCAACAGCATCCTGACCGTTGGCAACCTCTAAAATATTCTTGTATCCCATATTTTCAAGCATGCCTCTCAAACTCTTTCTTGCCAGGATAGAATCATCACAAATCAAAACCTTAGCTGTGTTTTTGTCCATTTCAACCTCCCAAAAACGAAAATCTTTTACATGAAAATAATACAACAAATAATATTCCTTCGCAATCTGCAAGACTTGTATTTTTGCGGATTTTTCATATAATTAAAGTCATATTATTAAAACATTCGGAGGTTAATATGACAAATCAGGAAATTCTTTCACATGTGGATCATACACTTTTAAAGGCCTTTGCAACCTGGGACCAGATCAAGGCCCTCTGCGACGAAGCCATTGAGTACAAATGTGCTTCAGTGTGTGTTCCGCCCTCATACGTTAAAAGAATCAAGGAAACCTATGGAGACAAGCTGGAGATATGTACCGTTATAGGCTTTCCTTTAGGCTATGAAACAACGGCCGGTAAGATTGCAGATGCAAAACAGTGTATTGAAGACGGAGCAACCGAAATAGATATGGTTGTGAATATCGCTGAGGTTAAATGCGGAAATTTTGAATATGCAGAGAATGAGATAAAGGCTTTAAGAGAGGCAACAAAGGGCAATATCCTTAAGGTCATCATTGAAACCTGCTATCTGACAGATGATGAAAAAATCGCTCTTTGCAAGGCTGTGACAAATGCAGGCGCGGATTATATCAAAACCTCAACGGGCTTCGGTACTGCAGGCGCTACACTTGAGGATATCAGACTTTTCAAGGAAAATATCGGCCCTTCTGTTAAGATGAAGGCTGCCGGAGGCATTACAACCGTAGATGAGGTTGTTGCATATCTTGAGGCGGGATGTGACCGCATAGGTACATCAAGAGCCGTAGCACTTCTTAAATAATCATGAAAAAACAAAAAAATATTACGATTGATTCAATTGATGAACGTATCGACAGAGTAAGGCACTATATGAAGTCAAGGAGACTTGACTTCTATATGGTGTTTACTTCTGATGCCCATTTATCGGAATATATTTCCCCATCCGATAAGTTCAGGGAATACCTGACGGGCTTTACCGGTTCTGCGGGATGCCTTGTTATCTCACAGGGCGATGCCGCACTTTGGGTGGACGGTCGCTATTTTATCCAGGCAGATGAGGAAACAAGAGGCAGTTGGATAAGAGTTATGAAAAGCGGGGAGAGTGGTGTTCCTACAATCGCCGAATACTTAAAGGCAAAGTGCAGAGAGCTTACGGATGCGGTAATCGGAATGGACGGAAGGTATGTCAGCAGATCATACCTTGAAACGCTTAAGGGCAAATTGCCTGAAAATGCGAGCATTGATTGCAATTCACTTATATGTGAAAAGATATGGCCCCAAAGAGAGAGCAAGGTTTTCGGAAAGATCAGACAGGTGGATATTAAACATTCCGGAAGATCAACTCAGGATAAGCTTTCCTCATTAAGAAACCTGATCCTTAAAAATTACTGCGGGGAATCAGATGATTATTCGTATGTGGTCAGTGATCTGTGCTCTGTTATGTGGCTGTGCAATTTAAGAGGCTGTGACATATCCTATGTGCCTGTTGCCTTTTCCTATATGCTTATCAACAGGAAAAACGCATATCTGTATGTTAATAAAGGCTCTATTGATGATGGAGTCATAAAGAGTCTTTTAATGGACGGCATTGAGGTTAGGGGATACTCTGACTTTTACGACGACATATTAAAGCTAAGAGATTCCAATCTGCTTATTGATAAGAGTAAAAACAATGCCCTCATATTTGATTTTGCCGAAGGTAATAACAGGGTTTCGGAGGTATCTGACAGCATTCTCATAAGGAAGGACATTAAAAACGCCACAGAGATTGAATATCTTGAAAATTATCACCTTAAGGATGGAGCAGCTGTTATAAAGTTTTTGATCGAACTGACGGAGCGGGTTGCGGCAGGTGAAAAAATAACTGAATATGAGGCGGCAATGCTGATGGATGACAAGCGAAGGGAGATAGAAGGTTTTATCGATCTGTCGTTTGAGACCATTTCCGCCTATGGAAAAAATGCGGCCCTTCCCCATTACTCTGCGGACGAGAAGAACTCGGCCCCTTTGGAAAATAAGGGGATGTACCTTGTTGACTGCGGCGGCCACTACCCGTCCTGTACAACCGACATTACAAGAACAATCGCCTTAGGAGAGGTTTCAGAGGAAGAAAAAAAATATTATACCGCCGTATTAAAAGGAAATCTTGATCTGATGGATGCGGTTTTTATTAACGGAACAAGGGGCGAAAATCTTGATATACTCGCAAGAAGTCCCATATGGAACCTTGGTGTTGACTTTAAGCATGGCACCGGTCACGGAATAGGGTGCGAGCTCAGTGTCCATGAGGCACCACTTGCCATACGCTACAGGATCGATAAGGACAATATCCAGCCTCTCCTTGAACCCGGAATGGTGGTGAGCGATGAACCGGGAGTATATTTTGAGGGTAAATACGGCATAAGGCTTGAGAATGAGCTATTGATCGTAAAAAAAGAGGAAAATGAATGGGGAATGTTTATGGGCTTTAAACCCCTTACCCTGGTACCCTTTGATAGGAAACTGATCCTTAAGGACGAGCTTAACGCCCGCCAGATTGAGCTTTTAAATGAATATCACAGGATAGTTTATGAAAAAATAAGCCCGCTTTTGGATGAAAAAGAGAAAATGTGGCTGCTTGATGGCACAAAACCTGTTTAAATGTAAAAATATTGTGAAAAAAATTGACTTTTCAAATTGCTTTTGCAATAATAGACAAGGCGTGCTATGGCACGAAATGGTGTTTTAACCCACTTTCAGTGGGAATTTTATAAAGAGGAGGACATAAAAATGTCAATTGATTTAACCAAGTACGGTATCACAGGCACAACCGAGATCGTTTACAATCCTTCTTACGAAATGCTTTTCGAAGAAGAGACAAAGTCAGATCTTACAGGTTACGAAGTAGGTGTTAACACTGAGCTCGACACAATCAATGTTATGACCGGTATCTACACAGGTCGTTCACCTAAAGATAAGTACATCGTTATGGATGAGAATTCAAAGGACACCGTTTGGTGGACAACAGAAGGATATCCCAATGATAACCATCCTATGAGCGAGGAAGTATGGGCAACAGTTAAGGATATCGCAAAGAAGGAACTCTGCAATAAGAGACTTTTCGTTGTTGATGCTTTCTGTGGCGCTAATGCTGATACAAGAATGGCAATCAGATTTATCGTTGAGGTTGCTTGGCAGGCACATTTCGTTAAGAACATGTTCATCGTTCCCACTGATGAGGAGCTTAAGAACTTTGAGCCTGATTTCGTTATCTACAATGCTTCAAAGGCTAAGGTAGAGAACTACAAGGAGCTTGGTCTTAATTCTGAGACATGCGTAGCTTTCAATATCACATCAAGAGAGCAGGTTATCATCAACACATGGTACGGCGGAGAGATGAAGAAGGGTATGTTCTCAATGATGAACTACTACTTACCTCTTAAGGGCATCGCTTCAATGCACTGCTCAGCTAACTGCGATATGGACGGTAAGCATACAGCTATTTTCTTCGGCCTTTCAGGAACAGGTAAGACAACACTTTCAACAGATCCTAAGAGACGTCTTATCGGTGATGATGAGCACGGCTGGGATGATAACGGCGTATTTAACTTTGAGGGTGGTTGCTATGCTAAGGTTATCGGTCTTGATAAGGAATCAGAGCCTGATATCTATAATGCCATCAAGAGAAACGCTCTTCTTGAGAATGTTACAGTAGCAGCAGATGGTAAGATCGACTTTGATGATAAGTCAGTTACAGAGAATACTCGTGTATCTTATCCTATCGATCACATCGATAAGATCGTTAAGAAGGTTAACGGCGTTTCTGCAGGTCCTGCAGCTGACAACGTAATCTTCCTTTCAGCTGATGCATTCGGAGTACTTCCTCCTGTATCAATCCTTACACCTGAGCAGACACAGTACTACTTCTTATCAGGTTTCACAGCAAAGCTTGCAGGTACAGAGCGTGGTATCACAGAGCCCACACCTACCTTCTCAGCTTGCTTCGGACAGGCATTCTTAGAGCTCCATCCTACAAAGTACGGCCAGGAGCTTGTTAAGAAGATGGAAGCTAACGGTGCAAAGGCTTACCTCGTTAACACAGGCTGGAACGGAACAGGTAAGAGAATCACCATCAAGGATACAAGAGGTATCATCGATGCTATCCTTAACGGCGACATCAAGACTGCTCCTACAAAGAAGATCCCTATGTTCAACTTTGAGGTTCCCACAGCTCTTCCCGGAGTAGATCCTGCAATCCTTGATCCTCGTGATACATACGCTGATGCTTCCGAGTGGGAGACAAAGGCAAAGGATCTTGCTGCAAGATTCCAGAAGAACTTCAAGAAGTATGAGACAAATGATGCTGGTAAGGCACTTGTTGCTGCAGGTCCTCAGCTCTAAGTCGAAGATCATACAATTTATTGAATTTTCAAGGCCCGTGGATTCCCCACGGGCCTTATTTTTTTGCTTCTTGATTTGATATTAAAATCTGCCGAGACAGAGTTTGAATTTTTCAAGGCACTCCGGAGCCGCGTTACTTAATGAGTCCGACTGATAAGGAAGGACGAATTTAGTAACGTACGCTGCGAGGACAGTGAGCGGAAGCGTCCTTGAAAAATTGCATAACTCTTGGTGAGGCAGATTTTTATTTAAAACTTTCTGTATGAATAAGGACGTAAAAATGTTATAATACCACGGTCTGATGATTTTATTATTACATTTGGAGGATACTTAAATGCAGATTTACGAAGAACTTGTGGCAAGAGGACTTATTGCACAGGTTACAGATGAAGAGAGAGTTAAAGAGCTTGTTAACAGTGGACAGGCTACATTCTATATTGGTTTTGATCCCACGGCTGATTCGCTGCATGTGGGACATTTTATGGCACTGTGCCTTATGAAGAGACTTCAGATGGCAGGCAATAAACCCATAGCACTTCTCGGAGGCGGAACCGGTATGATAGGTGACCCTTCGGGTAAGACCGAAATGCGTAAGATGCTTACAAAAGAAGACATTGAGCATAACATTGCCTGCTTTAAGGAACAGATGTCAAGATTCATTGATTTTTCCGACGGAAAGGCATTAATGGTAAATAACGCGGACTGGCTTTTAAGCCTTAACTATGTTGAGCTTTTAAGGGAAGTGGGCGCTGATTTCCACGTTAATAATATGCTCAGGGCCGAGTGTTATAAGCAGAGACTTGAGAGAGACGGTGGCCTTTCATTCCTCGAGTTTAACTATATGATCATGCAGTCCTATGATTTCCTTGAACTGTACAGGAAGTACGGCTGTAACCTTCAGTTCGGCGGTGATGATCAGTGGTCCAATATGCTGGGCGGAAGAGAACTCATACGTAAAAAGTACGGTGAGAAAAAGGCTGATGCCATGACCATAACCCTCCTTCTTACATCAACAGGCCAGAAGATGGGCAAGACTGTAGGTGGTGCCGTATGGCTTGACCCTAAGAAGACTTCACCCTATGATTTTTACCAGTATTGGAGAAATGTAGATGATGCAGATGTGTTAAAGTGCATCAGAATGCTTACCTTCCTGCCTCTTGAAGAGATTGACAAGATGGATAAGTGGGAGGGCGCTGAGCTTAATAAGGCCAAAGAGATACTGGCCTATGAGCTTACAAAGCTTGTTCACGGCAAAGAGGAAGCAGATAAGGCTGACAGCGCTGCAAAATCAATGTTTGGCGCAGGTGATGCCTCACAGATTCCTGAGGTTATGGTTTCAGACGGCGATTTCAGGGAGGACGGAACCATAGATATATGCGGCCTGCTTGTTTTAGCAGGACTTGAGTCATCAAAATCAAACGCCAGAAGAACTGTTGATGGCGGCGGGGTTTCCGTCGACAATGAAAAGGTAACTGACCCCAGAAAAGCTTATGACAAGTCAGACCTTGAGGGCGAAGGAATGGTTATCCGCAAGGGTAAAAAATCCTATAAAAAGCTTGTATACAATAAATAAATGAAAGTTGACTTTTGAGACACTTTTTGTTGCCATTATCGGACAAATGCTTTAAAATTAAAATTGCCCGAGGTGGTAAAACCGGCTCTCGTATTTTTGAACCTACATTTACTTTAAACGGGATTCCTATATCTCATATCCTATGTCAGGCCTCCGTTTGCAGTGGAAGGCAGAAGATATGTTGCGGTTACCCACCTGGCTGATAGCTAGGAGTCAAAAAACCTGAGTTGGCACTTTGGGTCTAAGTAAAAATTAACCTGCGGTTTTCCGCAGGTTTTTTTATGACCAAAATTATTGTAAAGAAAAGTTTATTTTTATTGACATTTATGCTAATATTTATAAGTTAGTGCGATGATGTGATTATTTTCATCGAGGACACGGAAAGGATGAAAAATGAAGGATAAGATCAATCTTTTAAAAGAACAGTTCTTAAAAGACTTTGAAAATGTCAGTGACCTTAAATCCCTAGAGGATTTGCGTCTTGCGTTTTTAAGTAAAAAGGGTCAGGTTTCAACACTTATGCAGGAATTATCCAAGATTCCCAATGAGCAGAAGAAGGAAGCCGGACAGCTCATAAATGGTTTCAAGCAGGAAATTACCGCCAAGTTTGATGAGAAGATGAAGGAACTTAAGGATTTAGAGGAGCAGATGCTGATAAACAGTGTTGAAAGCTACGATGAGTCACTTCCCGCTTTCTCTGAAATAGGATCTTATCATCCAATTACCCTTGTTCAGCGTGAACTTGAGGAAATATTTGAGTCCATGGGCTTTGATGTTGAGGATTATAACGAAATAGTTGATGATTACCACTGCTTTGAGGCACTTAATATTCCGAAGTTTCATCCGGCAAGAGATATGCAGGATACGTATTATCTGTCAACTAAGAACCAGCTTCTTAAGTCCCACACTTCGGCAGCCCAGAATGCCATAATGATAAAGTACGGTCGTGCCCTTAAGGAAGAGGGACGTCCCATCCGTGCGGTGTTTCCGGGAAGATGCTTTAGAAATGAAGCGATTGATGCTTGCCATGAGAATACATTTTTCCAGATGGAAGGTATCATGATCGATAAGAATATATCCATTTCAAATCTTATCTATTTCATGAAGACAATGTTATCAGAGGTGTTTGAGAGGGATGTCACCGTAAGACTCCGCCCCGGATTTTTCCCCTTTGTGGAGCCGGGCTTTGAACTTGATATTCAGTGCCTTATCTGCGGTGGAGACGGCTGCCCTTCCTGTAAGAATTCGGGCTGGCTTGAGCTTTGTCCCTGCGGTATGATCCATCCTAATGTTTTGAAGGCAGGGGGCATAAATTCTGAGGAAAATCCTTATGAATATACCGGATTCGCTTTTGGCCTTGGCCTTACAAGGCTTGCAATGATGAAGTACGGCGTTAAGGATATCAGAACCTTTAATGAGGGTGATCTTAATGCGCTCTCACAGTTTGTCAGCAAGTAGGAGGATATAGGAAATGTTTGTTTCAATGAACTGGATCCGTGATTTTGTTAATCTTGATGGACAGGATCTTGATAAGTTAATACACAGATTTACTCTTTCTACTGCAGAGGTGGAAGGAATTGAATATAAGGGAAGTGATGTTTCGGATGTTGTTGTAGGTGAGATCATATCCTGCGAGGATCATCCGGACTCTGATCATTTACATCTTCTCAAGGTGGATGCAGGCGATGAAATATTTGATGTTGTCTGTGGCGCACCTAATGCCAGAGCCGGCATTAAAACAGCTTTCTGTAAGGTGGGAGGTAAGGTTGCGGGAATGACCTTAAAGCCCGCAAAGCTTCGTGGACAGATGTCCTACGGTATGTGCTGTTCTGCAAAGGAACTGGGTATTTCAGATAATCATGATGGCATCATGGAGCTTGACAATGAACTTAAGAACGGTACTGATCTTAAGAGCATCATGCCTATCGATGATGTTATTTTCGAGGTTGATAATAAGTCGCTCACAAACCGTCCCGATCTTTGGGGACACTATGGTATAGCAAGAGAGTTTGCTGCCCTGACAGGGCAGCCCCTTAAAGAGCTTCCCGTTGCCGAAAATCCCTATAAGGGTGATGCGGAAGTGGACGTTGAGATCGGCAATAAGGAGTTATGCTTCAGGTATACCGCAGTTAGAGTTGAGAATATCACTAAGCATGTTTCTCCCATGGAGATGCAGATAAGGCTCTACTATTGCGGAACAAGAGCAATCAACCTTCTTGCGGATATTACTAACTATCTTATGCTTGAGCTTGGACAGCCCATGCATGCTTTTGATGGAAGAAATGTCCACAAAATAGTTATTGACACTCCGAAGAACCCTCTTAAATTCTTTACTCTTGACGGCATTGAGAGAGATATCACAACGGATACTCTTATGATCCATGATAATGATACTCCGGTTGCAATTGCGGGCATTATGGGAGGCCTTGATTCCGAGATTAAGGACGATACGGATTCCCTTGTGCTTGAGTCAGCCAATTTTGATGCGGTGAGCATAAGAAAGAGCGCTTCAAGGCTTGCTCTTCGTACCGACGCATCGGCCAGATATGAAAAGACTCTGGATCCTGAGATGACGATGCTTGCTGCAAAAAGATTTTTAAAACTTTTGTTTGACGTGGATCCCGATTGCAGATGTACAACCAATATTACAGATGTATATGCAAAGCACTATCCCGAAATCGAAGTTGCAATTGATAAGGCCTTTGTTGACAGATATACGGGAATTGATATCCCTTCTGACAGGATTGAGGCAACGCTTTTATCACTTGGTTTCGGCGTTGTGCGTGATGGGGATTCCTTTAAGGTTAAGGTTCCATCCTACAGGGCAACAAAGGATATTTCAATGCAGGCCGACATACTTGAGGAGATCACTCGTATTTACGGCTACGATAACTTCGAGATCAAGACAACCCTTATGCCGCTTCTTCCTGCAAGAACATCCCTTCGCAGAAAAACGGAAAATTACATTAAGGATCTTCTTGTTAAAAAATATGCCTGTCACGAAATCCATACACGTGTATGGTGTGATCCCGATGACTTAAGGGATATAGGACTTTCTCCCGAGGGCGAGGTAAGACTTTTGGGGTCTTCCGAGG
>R03__coassemble_548_pt1 | contig 20953 bp, 18 predicted proteins | sample R03__metabat2_high_PE_019 | metagenome-assembled genome bin R03
GTACGGATGCCATACAAAAGCCCTCTACTCGGCAACGAATACTATAAGGAGGTAAAAAAATGGCTAAGGTTGAGTTAAAGAAACCTGTAGTTGAGGAGATTTCCGAAGTTGTTAAGGACGCTCAGGGTGTTGTTCTTGTTGACTACCGTGGATTAACAGTAGAACAGGATACAAATCTTCGTCGTAAGCTTCGCGAAGCCAACGTAACCTACAAGGTTTACAAAAACACAATGATGAACTTTGCATTCAAGGGTACAGACTTTGAAACTCTTGCACCTTTCCTTGAGGGACCCAGCGCTATCGCAGTTTCCAAAGAGGATGCAACAGCTCCTGCTCGTGTAATTGCTGACTTCGCTAAGGATGCTCCTGCTCTTGAGCTTAAGGCAGGCGTTATCGAAGGAACGTTATATGATGCAGCAGGCGTTGCCCAGATTGCAAAGGTTCCTTCAAGAGAGGTCCTTCTCTCAAGACTGCTTGGTTCTATGCAGTCACCTGTTGCAAATCTTGCTCGTGTTCTTAATCAGATCGCTGAAAAGGGCGGTGCTGGTGAGTGCGCACCCGCAGAAGCTGCAGCACCTGTAGAAGAAGCTCCCGCTGAGGCTCCTGCTGAAGAAGCAGCACCCGCAGCTGAGGAAGCACCTGCAGAAGCATAAAAGGGTTTAACCGAAACACCTTAGGGTGGAGAAACAAATTGTACTTATAATAATTTAGGAGGAAATAGAAATGGCAAAGTTAACAACCGCAGAATTCATCGATGCGATTAAAGAGCTTACAGTTTTAGAGCTTAACGATCTCGTTAAGGCTTGTGAAGAAGAGTTTGGTGTATCAGCAGCAGCAGGTGTTGTTGTTGCAGCAGCAGGTGCAGGCGATGGCGCTGCAGCAGCTGAGGAGAAGACAGAGTTTGATGTAGAGCTTACAGAAGTAGGTCCTAACAAGGTTAAGGTTATCAAGGTTGTTCGTGAGGCAACTGGTCTTGGACTTAAGGAAGCTAAGGATCTCGTAGATGGTGCTCCTAAGGTAGTTAAGGAAGGCGCTTCTAAGGAAGAGGCTGATGACATCAAGGCTAAGCTTGAGGCTGAAGGCGCAAAGGTTACATTGAAGTAATTTACTGGAAATAGAAAACGCCGGGCGGTTTTACCGCCCGGACGTTTTTTGATTTTAAAAATAAACTTTTTCTTGACTTGGTCTTGAGCTTGTGTTACCATGGATAACGCACTATTGTGGTTTCACAGGCTCTTTTTGCGTCCAAAAATAGGAACAAAAGGCGCCAAAAGCCCCAAAATATTGGGGTTTAGTGCTCCAAGGGATACAACTCCTTTGGAAACATGTAAATAGCTTTAGAAGAACGGGGTGAAAACGTCAATGAAAAAAAACAGGATACGTCCGGTTACAGCTGGCAAGAGCACTCGCATGAGCTTTTCCCGTCAGAAGGAAGTTCTCGAGATGCCAAACCTCATTGAGGTTCAGAAGGATTCTTACCAGTGGTTCCTGGATGAAGGTCTTAACGAAGTTTTTGCAGACATCTCTCCCATCACAGATTACAGTGATCACTTAAGCCTTGAGTTTGTTGATTATGTACTCTGCAGAGATGAAGTGAAGTACTCTATCGAAGAGTGTAAAGAGCGTGATGCTACATACGCAGCTCCCTTAAGAGTACGTGTTCGCTTATACAATAAGCAGGACGACAAGATCATCGAGCATGAAATTTTCATGGGTGATCTGCCTCTTATGACAGATACCGGAACATTCGTCATCAACGGCGCTGAGCGTGTTATCGTCAGCCAGCTCGTACGTTCCCCCGGAATATATTACGGAATAGCACATGATAAGTTTGGTAAGAGATTATTCTCATCAACCGTTATTCCCAATCGTGGCGCATGGTTAGAGTATGAAACAGACTCTAATGATGTGTTCTTTGCGCGCGTTGACAGAACCAGAAAGGTTCCCGTTACCGTGCTCCTTCGTTCACTTGGACTTGGAACCAACCAGGAGATCCTGGATGTGTTCGGCGATGAGCCCAAGATTTTAGCATCCTTTGCCAAGGATACTTCAACCAACTATCAGGAAGGTCTTCTTGAATTATATAAGAAGATACGTCCCGGTGAGCCCCTTGCAGTTGAAAGCGCAGAGAGCCTTATTAACGCAATGTTCTTTGACGCAAGAAGATATGACCTTGCCAAGGTTGGACGTTATAAGTTCAATAAGAAGCTCATGCTTAAGAATCGTATCAACGGTCATGTACTTGCAGAGACAGTTGTATCACCCAGAACCGGTGAGATTTTGGCAGAGGCCGGCACTAAGGTTACAAGAGAACTTGCTGATACCATTCAGAATGAAGCAGTTCCTTATGTTGTGATCCAGACTGAGGAGAGAAATGTAAGAGTTCTTTCCAATATGATGGTTGATATTACCAACTATGTTGAGTGTAACCCCAAGGAACTTGGAATCACTGAACTTGTTTATTATCCTGCACTGGCAGCTCTTCTTGAGGAGTATGCAGATGATCCCGAGGAGCTTGGCGACGCTATCATGGACAGCGTTACGGCACTTATTCCCAAACATATTACCAAGGACGATATTTTTGCTTCAATCAACTACAATATGCATCTTGAATACGGCATCGGTAATGATGATGATATTGACCATCTGGGCAATCGTCGTATCAGAGCCGTTGGCGAGCTTTTACAGAACCAGTACCGTATAGGTTTATCAAGACTTGAGAGAGTTGTCAGAGAGAGAATGACAACTCAGGACCTTGAGGGCATTTCACCCCAGCAGCTTATAAATATCAAGCCCGTAACTGCAGCTGTTAAGGAATTCTTCGGATCTTCACAGCTCTCACAGTTCATGGACCAGAACAACCCTCTTGGTGAGCTGACACATAAGAGACGTTTATCAGCCTTAGGTCCCGGCGGTCTGTCAAGAGATCGTGCCGGATTCGAGGTTCGAGATGTCCACTATTCTCACTATGGAAGAATGTGTCCTATTGAGACACCTGAAGGACCTAACATCGGTCTGATCAACTCACTTGCATGCTATGCACGTATTAATGAGTACGGTTTCGTAGAGGCACCTTACCGTAAGGTAGATCATTCCGATCCTGCCAATCCCGTGGTTACCGATGAGGTTGTTTACATGACAGCCGATGAAGAGGATAACTACCATGTAGCTCAGGCTAATGAACCTCTTGACGAGCAGGGTCACTTTGTTAACACAAATGTATCAGGTAGATACAGAGATGAGACACAGGCATACGACAGATCAATGTTTGATTACATGGACGTATCGCCTAAGATGGTGTTCTCTGTTGCTACAGCACTTATTCCCTTCCTTCAGAACGACGATGCTAACCGTGCTCTGATGGGATCAAACATGCAGCGTCAGGCCGTTCCTCTTATGCTTACAGAGGCACCTGTTATTGGTACAGGTATGGAGCCTAAGGCAGCTGTTGACTCAGGTGTGTGCGTTGTTGCCAAGAAGGCAGGTACCGTTAAGAGCTCGGTTTCCAATGAAATAGTAATTTCAAATGATGATAATACAGAGACTGTTTACAAGCTGACAAAGTTCATGCGTTCAAACCAGTCTAACTGCTACAACCAGAGACCTATCGTCTTCAAGGGTGACCACGTTGAAGAAGGCCAGGTTATAGCAGATGGTCCTTCTACTTCAAATGGTGAGATGGCTCTTGGTAAGAACCCTCTGATCGCATTCATGACCTGGGAAGGCTACAACTACGAGGATGCTGTTCTGCTTTCAGAGCGTCTTGTTCAGGAGGATGTATATACATCAATCCATATTGAAGAGCATGAGGCAGAGGCCAGAGATACAAAGTTAGGACCCGAGGAGATAACCCGTGATGTTCCCGGTGTTGGTGAGGATGCCTTAAAGGACCTTGATGAGAACGGTATCATCCGTATCGGCGCAGAGGTTCGTGCCGGTGATATCCTTGTTGGTAAGGTTACACCTAAGGGCGAGACAGAGCTTACAGCAGAAGAAAGACTTCTTCGTGCAATCTTCGGTGAGAAGGCAAGAGAGGTAAGAGATACCTCACTTAAGGTTCCTCATGGTGAGTACGGTATCATTGTTGATGCCAAGGTATTCACAAGAGAAGCAGGAGATGAGCTTCCTCCCGGAGTTAACAAGTCGGTCCGCATCTACATCGCCCAGAAGAGAAAGATTTCCGTCGGTGATAAGATGGCCGGTCGTCATGGTAACAAGGGTGTAGTTTCACGCGTGCTTCCTATTGAAGATATGCCTTATCTTCCAAATGGTCGTCCTGTTGATATCGTGCTGAACCCTCTGGGCGTTCCTTCACGTATGAACATCGGTCAGGTGCTTGAGATTCATCTGTCTCTTGCGGCTAAGGCCCTTGGATTTAACATTGCAACTCCCGTATTCGATGGCGCTAACGAGGATGACATCATGGATTCCCTGGATCTGGCCAACGATTACGTAAATCTTCCTTTCGATGCTGCTGAGGCTAAAGAGATAGCTAAGAAGGAAGAAACCGAATATGATAAGACGGCTCCTACATTTATGAGCCTTCATGGGGATGAACTTCTTCCCGAGGTTGTTGATTACCTTTCGGAAAATCGCGACCACAGAAAGCTTTGGAAGGGTGTTCCCTTAAGCCGCGATGGTAAGGTAAGACTTCGTGACGGTCGTACAGGTGAATATTTTGACTCGCCTGTAACAATAGGACACATGCATTACCTTAAGCTCCATCATCTGGTTGACGATAAGATCCATGCTCGTTCAACCGGCCCGTACTCTCTTGTAACGCAGCAGCCTCTGGGTGGTAAAGCTCAGTTCGGCGGGCAGCGTTTCGGAGAAATGGAAGTTTGGGCCCTCGAGGCATATGGTGCTGCCTACACATTGCAGGAAATCCTTACGGTTAAGTCTGATGATGTTATCGGACGTGTTAAGACCTATGAAGCCATCATTAAGGGTGACAACATTCCCGAAGGTGGTATTCCCGAATCCTTCAAGGTTCTCCTTAAGGAGCTTCAGTCACTTGGTCTTGACGTAAGAGTTCTGCGTGATGACAACACAGAAGTTGAAATCAAGGAAGCTGTTGACGGAGAGACTGATTTAAGGTCTGTTCTTGAAGGTGACTTCAGGGATTACAGAAGAGATGAGTCCTTCGCAGAAAGCGGATACACTACTCAGGAATTTGATGAGGACAGCGAAGAGTTAGTTGCTGTTGAAGAGGATACCTTAGAGGATGATTTTTCCGATGAGGAAGGTTTCGAAGAGTAGATTTCAGTAAAGCTTAATTGTTAACAGCAAGTAAAGGAGTGCTACAAATGTCAGAAATGAATAAAGATACTTACCAGCCTCTTACATTTGATTCGATCCGTATCGGACTCGCATCACCTGAGAAGATAAGAGAGTGGTCCAGGGGTGAGGTTTTAAAGCCCGAGACCATCAACTACAGAACACTCAAGCCCGAGAGGGACGGTCTGTTCTGTGAGAAGATCTTCGGACCCTCAAAGGACTGGGAATGTCATTGTGGTAAATATAAGAAAATCCGCTACAAGGGTGTTGTCTGTGACAGATGCGGAGTTGAGGTCACAAAGGCCAACGTCCGCAGAGAGCGTATGGGCCATATCGAGCTCGCCGCTCCTGTTTCACATATCTGGTATTTCAAGGGTATCCCTAGCCGTATGGGCCTGATCCTTGATATATCACCCAGAACACTTGAAAAGGTTCTGTATTTTGCCAATTATATCGTACTTGATCCCGGAGAGACAGATCTTCAGTACAAGCAGGTATTAACGGAAGCAGAGTACCAGAGATATCGCGAGGAGGCATCGGGAAAGTTCCGTGTCGGAATGGGTGCTGAGGCTGTTAAGGAGCTTTTAGCTGCCATTGACCTTGATGCAGATGCTGAAGAGCTTAAGGAAGCGCTTATAGACGCAAATGGCCAGAAGAAGGCTAAAATCTTAAAGAGACTTGAGGTTGTTGAGGCTTTCCGCGAGTCAGGCAACAAGCCTGAATGGATGATCATGGATGTTATCCCTGTTATTCCCCCGGATCTTCGTCCTATGGTCCAGCTTGATGGTGGCCGTTTCGCCACATCTGATCTTAATGACTTATACAGAAGAATCATCAACAGAAATAACCGTCTTAAGAGACTGTTAGAGCTTGGAGCTCCCGATATTATCGTTCGTAACGAGAAGAGAATGCTCCAGGAAGCAGTTGATGCTCTTATTGACAACGGCCGTCGCGGACGTCCCGTAACAGGCCCCGGAAACAGACCTCTTAAGTCCCTATCTGATATGCTTAAGGGAAAATCAGGACGTTTCCGTCAGAACCTGTTGGGAAAGCGTGTTGACTACTCAGGACGTTCCGTTATTGTCGTAGGACCTGAACTTAAGATTTACCAGTGCGGTCTTCCCAAGGAAATGGCTATCGAACTGTTCAAGCCCTTCGTTATGAAGGAACTTGTTGCAAACGGTTCAGCTCATAATATCAAAAATGCCAAGAAGATGGTTGAGAGACTCCGTCCCGAGGTTTGGGATGTGTTAGAGGATGTTATTAAGGAACATCCCGTAATGCTTAACCGTGCACCGACACTTCACAGACTGGGTATTCAGGCATTCGAGCCCATTCTTGTAGAAGGTAAGGCTATTAAGCTTCATCCCCTCGTATGTACAGCCTTCAACGCTGACTTCGATGGTGACCAGATGGCCGTGCATCTTCCTCTTTCAGTTGAGGCTCAGGCAGAGTGCAGATTCCTGCTTCTCTCACCTAATAACCTTCTGAAGCCTTCAGATGGTGGTCCTGTTGCTGTTCCTTCACAGGATATGGTACTTGGTATTTACTATCTGACCATGGAGCGTAAGAAGGATTACTCAATCGATCCTGATTTTAACGGCGAGGCTGAGTATGATTTTGCATCGGTAGATGAGGCAATTGAGGCATACAATGCATATCAGACTGCCAAAGCTACTGCAGTTAAGGATGGTAAGGATATCTCCAAGATCAAGGCTGATCCCATTGATGCCGAGACCTTCGTACATGTATGTATCGATCCGGATCCCAAGCGTAACCGCTGGATCATATGTAAGATGGTTGACCTTTTGGGCAGATACTTTGTATCAATGAACCAGGCAATCCTTGCATACGAGAACGGAGAGATAACTCTTCATCAGCCTATCAATGTGCGTGTTTCCAAGGAAATGCCCGATGGAGAGAAGAAGTCAGGTATTATCAAGACAACCTTAGGACGTCTCATATTTAACGAGATCCTTCCTCAGGATCTTGGGTTTGTTGACAGGGAGAACCCCGAAAATGCACTTAAGCTTGAGGTTGACTTCCATGTTGGCAAGTCAGAACTTAAGTCGATCCTTGAGAAGGTTATCAATATTCACGGTGCTACCAAGACAGCAGAGGTTCTTGATGATATCAAGGCAATGGGTTATAAGTATTCAACCCGCGCTGCCATGACTGTTTCAATTTCAGATATGACCGTGCCTGCAAGCAAGCAGGATATGATCAATAAGGCTCAGGAAACTGTTGAGAAGATCACAAGAGACTACAAGCGTGGTCGTCTGACAGAGGAAGAGCGTTACCGTGGAGTTATCGAGACCTGGAAGAAGACTGATGACAGCCTGACAGTAGAACTGATCGATGGTCTTGATAAATACAATAACATTTACATGATGGCCGATTCAGGTGCCCGTGGTTCCAACAAGCAGATCAAGCAGCTTGCCGGCATGCGTGGTCTGATGGCCGATACTACAGGTAAGACAATCGAGCTGCCCATTAAGTCGAACTTCCGTGAAGGTCTGGACGTTCTGGAGTACTTCATGTCAGCTCATGGTGCTCGTAAGGGTCTGTCAGATACAGCTCTTCGTACAGCCGATTCAGGTTACCTGACACGTCGTCTTGTTGACGTTTCACAGGAACTTATCATTCGTGAGCAGGATTGCTGCGAGACGAAGAACATGGTTCCCGGAATGTACGTAAAGGCCTTTGCAGACGGTAAGGAAATGATCGAGTCCTTAAAGGATCGTATCACCGGAAGATATGCTGCAGAGGATATCGTAGATAAGGACGGCAATGTATTAGTTAAGCAAAATCATATGATCACACCCAGACGTGTGGCAAAGGTATTATCTGCCGGAGTTGACGCTGAGGGCGCTCCTTTGATGGAGTCTGAGATCGGTGTTAAGATCCGTACAATCCTTACCTGCCGCTGCCACGGTGGTATCTGTTCCAAGTGCTATGGCGCTAACATGGCAACCGGTGAGCCTGTGCAGGTGGGTGAGTCAGTTGGTATTATTGCTGCTCAGTCAATCGGTGAGCCCGGTACACAGCTTACAATGAGAACCTTCCATACCGGTGGTGTTGCCGGTGATGATATCACACAGGGTCTTCCTCGTGTAGAGGAACTTTTCGAGGCCAGAAAGCCCAAGGGACTTGCAATCATCTCGGAGATTCCGGGACGTGCGGTTCTCCATGATACAAAGACCAAGCGTGAGGTTGTTGTTACAAATGAGGAAACAGGTGATAGCAAGACATACCTTATCCCTTACGGATCAAGATGTAAGATAACAGATGATCCCGAAGGCAAGATGATCGAGGCCGGTGATCCTCTGACAGATGGTTCCGTTAACCCTCATGATATGCTTAAGATCAAGGGTGTAAGAGCCGCACAGGACTACATGCTTCGTGAGGTTCAGAGAGTTTACAGACTTCAGGGTGTTGAGATCAACGATAAGCATATCGAGGTTATCGTTCGTCAGATGCTTAAGAAGGTAAGAGTTGAGGAGAACGGTGATTCAGATCTTCTGCCCGGCTCACTTGTAGATGCTCTTGAATATGATGATATTAATGAGGCTCTTATCGCAGAGGGTAAGACTCCTGCAGATGCCAAGCAGATCATGCTGGGTATTACAAAGGCTTCACTTGCAACAGGCTCCTTCATGTCAGCTGCATCCTTCCAGGAGACCACAAAGGTTCTTACGGAAGCAGCTATCAAGGGTAAGGTTGATCCTCTTGTTGGACTTAAGGAAAATGTTATCATCGGTAAGCTGATTCCTGCAGGTACAGGTATGAAGCTTTACAGAAACGTACTTTTGGATACATCGGCAACAGATGCTCTTGAGGTTGAGGAGGAAGCTCCCGCACCCGTTGAAGTATATGATGACGATGAGGAAGAAGTGGAAATTACAGAAGAATAAGAAGTAAATAAAAGCCGCGGTGTCATGTGATGCCGCGGCTTTTTCATAAAGACAAAAAATGATCGGTGGGGCCTGGCCCCACCGATCATTTTTGTTAATTACATATACTTATTGGCTGCTCTGTAACGGATCTCGAATTCTGCCTGGTGCAGTTCAATGGGATGAGCAAAAGCCCTGGCCGGAACCAAAGCCTTAAGCTCTGAATCGGGTATTAAGTAGGAATAATTGCTGATATTCTTGCGTACCATTGAGTACCAGGAAACGTATGCAACGCCGAGCATTATAATGAGGGAAATGCAAACAACCAGGCTCAGTGCAAGATGACTGTAGGTGTGGGTGGGAGCTGCCGCAAGGGGGACCTCTTCATCCTCAAGCACAACGAAAATATAATCCTCGCCCATTTCATCAACATATGTTCCGTCGGCATTGGCCTTATCGGAGGTTCCTTCAGCTGCCTTGGCAGAAGAATCGATCATAAACGTGATGGGAAGACTCAAAAGGAATGCTGCAACTATAAATGCCATAACATTCATCACTAATTTATAAGACTTTTTCATAAAAATACCTCCCTGATACATGGACGAAACGTTTCCATCTAAAAAATAAGACGAAAATGCCGAGTGAAAAGGTTCAAAAATATGTCACAAAGTCACAAAAAAATAAAAAGAATCACAAAGTCACAAAATTTTATGTAAACACTTTAAATTTGATTTTCTCTATAATATAATAAAATGGCGTGTAAGTGCGTTTAACTCATCTTATGAGGAGGATGTGATTTTGAAGGAAGATTATTTTAAGAGCTATAAATATTTCAAGGTTGTTCAGCTTGCGGTCCTGTTGCTTTTCGCAATTGCGTTCTTTTGCTTTTTGTATTTTGATAAGGACCTGCATCAGAATATTTATACCAATAAAAGCCTTTTGACCATATGTGTGTTCCTTTGGGCATTTATGATATATTCCCTTGCATCAATAGTGTGGGATTTTAAGCAGCTTGAAGGCAACATTGTCCATGATTCATATCTTAACAGGGCGGCCTTTGTGGATACACTGACCGGAATTCCCAACAGATACAGCTGTGACCGGATCTTTGAAAAGTACAGCTCCGGAACGGATATTTCAAAGGTTGGCTGCGCTCTTGTGACAATTTCAAATCTTAAAGAGATCAATAAGGAGTCCGGTAGAAAGCAGGGTAACGTGATCCTGCGTGATTTTTCACGCCTTTTTGAAGAGGTCGGCAAGAAGTACGGCTTTGTGGGCAGGAACAGCGGTAATGAATTCCTGCTTGTTATGGAGGAATCCGGGGAAAATGAAATGACGAAGTTCATTGATGACCTGGGCGCTTCAATAGATGAATACAACGGTCATGGTGCTGAGTTTATTGAGACGAGCACCTCATATATTTTAAACAGCACCGAGAAGATTGACGAGTTTACCGATCTCGTTGCGGCACTTTATAAGAAGGCTGAAGGATAAATAATGGCAGAACTGAACCATTCCTACATAGGACACCTGGTGCTGAAGGCGCAGGCCGGTGACAGTGATGCATTTGCTGAGCTTTATGCCGTAACCTATCAGCATACCTACAACTATGCCGCACATTATCTGCGCAATACTGACTCAGCTCAGGACGCGGTGCAGGAGACCTATATTCTGGCCCTTAAGAACATTCAGGGCATTAAGGAACCCTCCGTATTCGTGGCCTGGCTTAACCAGATATGCTTCCGCGTCTGCTACGATATGTGCAGGAAGAAGAACTCCGGTTACGGAGAAGTGAACCCCGAGCTTATGGAACTGATCCATGATGATTATATTCCCCATAATCCTGAGGTCCACACAGAAGAAAATGACGAAATAAAAAGGCTTAAGGATGCCGTAGCATCCCTCCCCTTTAATGAACAGCAGGTCATAGTCTTAAGATATTACAATGATATGAAGCTTGAGGAAATAGCTTCAGCGCTTCGGTGTTCAAGATCAAGTGTAAAAAGATATCTTAATTCGGCACGTGACAGACTTGCGCAGATCATGAGAAAGGGGGAGATGTGATGAACAGGCCGAAAACCTACAGTATGAACAGAAAAAAGGCCAACGAAACGCTTCAGAATGTATTCGAGGCTTGTGAGACCACACCGAATTCCGTGTCCTTTACAACACTTGTGATAAGGACCAGGGCCAATACAACTCTTGTTTCCACCTGCAAGTGGATATCGGTCGTGGCACTTATCCTTGTGATCTTAAGTCCCCTTGCCTTTCATTCTCACGGAAAGCTCGAGGTAACGGATGCAAAAGCCATAACCCAGGTCAGCGTTGTAAGCCACAGGCTCTACAGTGATCACTTTGAAATGAAACTTTCCGGCAGCGAAATAGATTATGGCGGAATCTATTGTAAAAAGCTGGACGGGACGATTGTTATACCCACAGTGTCGGATGCCGAAGAGGGTATTGTTGAGATACCCTTCGACGGTGATTCAATCAATATCTATATTCCCTACGGCGACGGCGGGATTTTACAGGCACTATTATCAAAATAGTAATAATGAACATTAAGTATTTCCACAGGAAAAATAAAATCACAAGGCTGCTGCTCCTGATTTTGCCGGCGGCGCTGCTTGCAGGCTGCGGTGCGAAAGAGGGAGAGGTCCAGGTAGATACAGCGGCAACTACCACACGTTCCAACGAATCGGTTGTCCTTGAAACGGTGGCAGGCGGAACTGATGTGATAGGATCGGAGGATTTCACCGTTGACCTCTCAAATGCCTCCGAAGGCTACGTAATGGTGGACTATGAGGGCATTAATGATGAGGTGAGGCTCCAGGTTGTAGGAGGCAACGGCGTTACCTATACCTATGTCATTAAAAACGGTATTGCTGCATATCCCTTGTCTGCCGGCTCCGGAACCTACAAGTTCACAGGCTACGAGGCCGTCATGCCGGAGCAGTATGCAACGGCTTTTCAGGATTCGGAGAGTATAACCATAGAAAATGAGCAGGGGCCGTTTCTGTATCCCAATGCATACGTAAGTTTTAATAAGAACTCGGAATGCGTATCCCTTGCAAAATCACTTGCGGAGGGCTGTACCTGCGATCTTGAGGTCATTGCCGCCGTTTATAATTACGTTACGGAGAACATAACCTACGATCATGATAAGGCGGAAACCGTGGAGAAGGGCTATGTGCCGGATCCGGACTCCACTCTTAAATCGCAGAAGGGAATATGTCTTGATTATGCATCCTTAATGGTTGCGATGCTCCGCAGCCAGAATATCCCCTCAAGGATGGAGGTTGGATATGCGGGAGATGCCTATCATGCATGGCTGTCCTCCTATATCGAGGATGTGGGCTGGATAAGCGGAGTCATAAAGTTTGACGGAACAAACTGGACCTTGATGGATCCCACCTTTGCAGCCAATTCATCAGATAAGAAGCTTAAAGACTTGATCGGTGACGGAAGTTACTATAATACAAAATATATTTACTAAATTCAGGAGGCCTAAAATGAGCACCACCAGAAAACAACTGACAAACCAGGAAATGGCGGCATTTTGTGATCAGATCGCCATGGTTTTGAATGCCGGTATATCCCCTATGGAGGGCGTGTCGATCATGCTTGATGACACACGGTCCCAGGAGGGGAAGGAGATACTGAAAATAATAGCTGATATGTGTGATGAAGGAGAGTCCTTCTATAATTCAGTTGAGGCTACGGGAGTATTTCCCAAATATGCCCTTGATATGATCAGGATCGGTGAGCAGTCAGGTAAGCTCGAAGAGGTTATGAGGGCGCTGTCCTTCCACTACACACGAGAGGAAAATATCTCGAAGGGAATAAGAAGTGCCGTAACATATCCACTTATGATAGTGTCCATGATGCTTATAGTGATACTGGTGCTGATAATAAAGGTCCTTCCCATATTTAATGATGTTTTCGCCCAGCTGGGTACGGAGATGACGGGCTTTTCCAGGACACTCATGAATATCGGAACCGCAATAAGCAATTATGCTGTTGTTTTCATAGCAATCCTGGTTGTCCTGGTTGTCTTGTATTTTGTATTTTCAAGGACTGAATGGGGCAAAAAGAAGTTTACGCATTTTCTGTCAAAATTTTTCGCAACCAGAAAGCTGTACGATAAGATAGCCTCAGGCAGGCTCGCTTCGGGACTTGCACTTACAATAAGCGCCGGACTTGATATGGACGAGGGCTTAAACCTTGTTGAAAGCCTTGTTGATAATTCCGATCTTCAGGATAAGATCGAGAAATGCCGACAGATGATGTCCGAGGGAGAGGCCTTATCAGATGCCCTTTGCGAAAACGAGATATTTTCAAACATGTATGCCCGCATGATCAATGTGGGCTTCAAGACAGGTTCTGTGGATACGGTGCTTAAGAAGATTGCAGACGGATATGAGAATGAAGTTGATGAGAAGATAAGCAATCTTATTTCAGTGCTTGAACCGACACTTGTTATTATCCTGTCAGTGATCGTATGCCTGATACTTTTATCGGTAATGCTTCCGCTGATGGCCGTAATGTCGTCTATCGGTTAATGATGGGTTATCTATATGAAACAGAACAGATTCAGAGCAATTGACAGTAAAAAAAGAATAATAGAATCCTCCGGCTTTTCGGTTGCAGTGTTTGTGGTTGTAATGGCGGTATTCCTTTTGGGAATATCCATGCTCTCAAACAGCTCGGTGCGGGATGAAAAAGAGATACTCACCAGGGCGATCAACAAGGATGTGATACACTGTTATGCCGTTGAGGGTTTTTATCCTCCGTCTATCGGATATATTGAGGAGCACTACGGTCTGACCTACGACCATGACAAGTATCTTATAGATTACGAATCAATAGGTAACAACATTCTTCCTAACGTTATGATAATAGAGAGGAACAGGAAATGAATTTTGCCAAAAGAGACAAATCAATAGTTGATTTTGTGTTCATACTGGCACTGTTTGCGGCCTTTATGATAACGGCACTGTTTGTGGTGCTGTTTGGATCGAGGATATATCAGAGGACCGTATCTGACATGGACGATAACTATGCCTCCAGAACGGCGCTTTCCTATATCACGGAAAAAATCAGATCCCACGACTATGACGGCGGTGCTGACATACTGGATATCAGCGAAGCGGCTGTGAACGGCCAGTCGGTACTGGTTTTGTATACACATGCCCCGTCAGGTGATTTTGCAACATATATGTATGTTGATGACGGATATCTTAAGGAATACACGGCGCTTAAGGACGAGCCCTTTGATTACAGCCAGGGCGCGGATATCCTCGCGATCAATGAGTTTTATGTTGAGGAAAAGGGTGACGGGCTCTATTCCTTTCATATTGTTGACGGAAACGACAAGGTGACTGACTTTTTCGTGTCACTCTACAGCGAGGCGGATGGAGAGGAGACTTTGAATGAATAAGTATAGAAAATCAAAAACCTCTCTCTTCCTTATGGAACTGGTCATAACAATCCTGTTTTTCTCCCTGTGCGCAGCAATATGCATGCAGCTGTTTGTTAAGACACATACTTTGGGAGAAAAAACAAAGGAACTTAATCATGCGGTCTGCGCGGCCCAGGGTTTTGCGGAGGTGATGCGGGGGACCGACGGAAGCTTAGCTTCGATCCTTGAATGCTATCCCGATGCGGTTTCAGATGGGGAATCCTTTTTTGAGGTGTTTTACGACAGTGATTTTAACCCCTGTAGCTATTCAGAGGCAGTATATGTGGGCGATGTGACGGTAACACCCAATGGCGCTATTCAGAACATGGACATCAGGATCGTTAAGCTTTCGGATACGGAAGAGATATTTACCCTTAATGCCACGAAATATATGATGGATTCCAAGGGATGACGGATTTTAAAGGATTGATTTGAGGTTTTTATGGATAAGAAAAATCAAGGCGGTATGAATATAGGTACTTCCTCGGTGCTGGTGACCTTTGTGCTGCTGTGCCTGGTAACCTTCGCGTCACTGTCCTATATGTCGGCAAGGTCTGACTATAAGCTGGGGCAGCAGGAGGCTGAAAGAACCGCAGCATATTACGATGCCAACAGGATAGGCGAGATATACATGGCCAATATAGAGGGACTCCTCACCAAGCATTGCGATAAATGCTCAAGCAAGGAGGAGTACCTTAATGGAATAGAGGATGTCTTTGCGGATAATATCAATATAGATGTGGAAAGGGACGGGGACGACGTCCTTATCAATTACAATGTGGAGATAAGTAAGTCCCAGTCACTGGATATATCGCTTGCTGCTCACTATCCGACAGTCCAGGATGGGACTTTGTTCCATATTAAAAAGTGGGCAACACTTGTTGACAGCGAGTACGTGAACAGCCTTAAGGACGATTCTTTAGAAGGCGAAGGCTTTGATTTAATGTTTTAAAGGAGATAAAAATGTCTGTAGTTGAACAACTTTCCAAAATAACAAGTGACGGAGCGTCCGATATCTTCATAGTAGCAGGACTTCCCTTATCCTATAAGGCCCACGGCCAGATCGTGCACGACGGTGAGGACAGGCTTATGCCTGCGGATACGGCGGCCCTTATAACGGAAATATACCAGCTCGCCGGAAACCGTGACATGTCAAGGCTCAATAAGTGCGGAGATGATGATTTTTCCTTCGCTCTCAGAGGTATTGCCAGGTTCAGGATAAATGCGTTTAAACAAAGGGGCTCCCTGTCTGCAGTTATCCGTGTTATCACATTCAACATTCCCAAACCCTCAGACCTGGGGATTCCGGAGAATATTATTGAATTTGCCGATAAGAAGAAAGGCCTCGTTCTCGTGACCGGACCAGCCGGTTCCGGAAAATCAACCACGCTTGCCTGCATGATCGATCATATAAATACCACACGTCAGGCTCATATAATAACCCTTGAGGACCCTCTGGAATATCTGCATACCCATAAGATGAGTATTGTTTCACAGCGTGAGGTTGTTACGGACACGGAAAGCTATATAACAGCCCTGCGTGCGTCCCTGCGTCAGAGCCCTGACGTTATCCTGCTTGGAGAGATGAGAGACTATGAGACCATGAGCGTTGCCATGACTGCAGCGGAAACGGGACATCTGATCCTGTCAACTCTCCATACCATAGGAGCCAGCAATACCATCGACCGTATCATAGATGCGTTCCCGCCTAACCAGCAGCACCAGATAAGATTCCAGCTTTCCATGGTGCTTCAGGCTGTTGTGTCCCAGCAGCTTATCCCTGATGTGGATGGCAATATCATTCCGGTATTTGAGGTGATGACACTTACGCCTGCTATCAGATCCCAGATACGAGACGGTAACATCCATCAGATAGACGGAACGATCTCGAACTCGGCTGCTGCCGACATGATCTCCATGGATACAAGCCTTCTTAACCTGTATAAGGCCGGAAGGATCACGGAGAAGACAGCACTCTCTTCCGCAACCAATCCGGGAGATCTTCAGAGGAAGATTCTTAAGGCCAAGGGCGGAGTGTGACAAAAATGCCCATAAAATTAAGGGTTTAGCAGCATTTTTTTGACGACATTTCTTGTTGACATCCAACTTTTTGAAACGTATAATATTTTAGCGTGCACAAAAATGCACTTTATTTTTGTGCGCTTTAACAACAATAATCATCGAAGGAGGTGAAACGAAATGCCAACATTTAACCAGTTAGTTAGAAAGGGAAGACAGACATCTGTTAAGAAGTCTACAGCTCCTGCTCTTGGAAAGGGATACAACTCTCTGCACAAGAAGCCCATTGAGACATCTTCTCCTCAGAAGAGAGGTGTTTGCACAGCTGTTAAGACAGCTACCCCTAAAAAGCCTAACTCAGCTCTTCGTAAGATTGCCAGAGTTCGTCTTTCAAACGGAATCGAAGTAACAAGCTATATTCCGGGCGAAGGTCACAATCTTCAGGAGCATAGCGTTGTTCTTGTTCGTGGCGGAAGAGTAAAAGACCTGCCCGGTACAAGATATCACGTTATCCGTGGTACATTGGATACAGCAGGCGTTGCAAACAGAAAACAGGCCCGCTCCAAGTACGGCGCAAAGCGTCCTAAGAAGTAGGACAGTAAGTACCACAAACTAAGTAGAGTGTTGGAATTTTGATTCACCAGCGCGAACACATTAGTTATACATGTGAGTACCTAAGAGTTAAACAAAATGTTTAAGGAGGGAAGAAACGTGCCACGTAAAGGACATATTCAGAAAAGAGACGTTCTGGCTGATCCTATATACAACAGCAAGGTGGTAACAAAGCTTGTCAACAACATCATGCTTGATGGCAAGAAGGGTGTTGCCCAGAAGATTGTATATGGCGCATTTGCCAGAGTTGAAGAAAAGGCCGGAAAGCCTGCTTTGGAAGTATTCGAAGAGGCTATGGCCAACATCATGCCTGTTCTTGAGGTTAAGGCAAGACGTATCGGTGGTGCTACCTATCAGGTACCTATCGAAGTACGCCCTGACCGTCGCCAGGCTCTTGCACTTCGCTGGATGACCATGTTTTCACGTAAGAGAGGCGAGAAGACAATGGAAGAGCGTCTTGCAAATGAGATTCTTGATGCAGCTGCAAATACAGGCGCATCTGTAAAGAGAAAAGAAGATATGCACAAGATGGCAGAAGCAAACAGAGCTTTTGCACATTACAGGTTCTAGTTTTAGGAGGAGAAAATCTTGGCTGGAAGAGAATATCCATTGGAGAGAACCAGAAATATTGGTATCATGGCTCATATCGATGCAGGTAAGACTACTCTGACTGAGCGTATCCTATATTACACTGGTGTTAACTACAAAATCGGTGATACTCATGAAGGCACTGCAACCATGGACTGGATGGAGCAGGAGCAGGAAAGAGGTATCACTATCACATCAGCCGCTACTACATGTCACTGGACACTCCGTGATCACATGAAGCCCAAGGCAGGCGCTCTTGAGCATCGTATCAACATTATTGATACACCGGGTCACGTTGACTTTACCGTTGAGGTTGAGCGTTCACTTCGTGTACTTGACGGCGCTGTCGGCGTGTTCTGCGCAAAGGGCGGTGTTGAGCCCCAGTCAGAGAACGTTTGGCGTCAGGCTGATACCTATAACGTACCCAGAATGGCCTTCATCAACAAGATGGACATCCTTGGTGCTAACTTCTACGCAGCAGTAGATCAGATCCGTGAACGTCTCGGCAAGAATGCCATCGTTCTTCAGTTACCTATCGGTAAGGAGGATGAGTTCAAGGGCATTATCGATCTGTTCGAGATGGAAGCTTACATCTACAATGATGATAAGGGTGAAGATGTATCAATCATTCCTATCCCTGACGACATGAAGGATGAGGCTGAAATGTATCATGAGGAACTTCTTGAGAAGGTTGCAGAACTTGATGATGACCTTATGATGAGGTACCTTGAGGAGCCTGAGACAATTACTGTTGATGAGTACAAGGCAGCACTTCGTAAGGGTACTTGCGAGTGTACAGCAGTTCCTGTTTGCTGTGGTTCAGCATACAGAAACAAGGGCGTACAGAAGATGCTTGATGCAGTTCTTGAGTACATGCCCGCTCCTACAGACATCCCTGCTATCAAGGGTGTTGATATGGAAGGTAATGAAATTGAGAGACATTCTTCAGATGAGGAGCCTTTCTCAGCTTTAGCATTCAAGATCATGACCGATCCTTTCGTAGGAAAGCTTGCGTTCTTCAGAGTTTACTCAGGTACAATGAACTCAGGTTCATATGTACTTAATGCTACAAAGAACAAGAAAGAGCGTGTTGGTCGTATCCTTCAGATGCATGCTAATCACAGACAGGAGCTTGATAAGGTTTACTCAGGTGATATCGCTGCAGCAGTAGGATTCAAGATCACAACAACAGGTGACACTATCTGTGATGAGCAGCATCCTGTAATCCTTGAGTCTATGGAGTTCCCCGAGCCCGTTATTGAGCTTGCTATCGAGCCCAAGACAAAGGCAGGTCAGGGTAAGCTGGGTGAGTCTTTGGCAAAGCTTGCTGAAGAGGATCCTACATTCCGTGCTCACACTGATCAGGAAACAGGTCAGACTATCATCGCCGGCATGGGCGAGCTCCATTTGGAGATCATCGTTGACAGACTTCTTCGTGAGTTTAAGGTTGAGGCTAACGTAGGTGCACCTCAGGTTGCTTACAAGGAGACCTTCACAAAGGCTGTTGATGTTGATTCCAAGTATGCTAAGCAGTCCGGTGGTCGTGGTCAGTACGGTCACTGTAAGGTACGCTTCGAGCCCATGGATGCCAACGGAGAAGAGCTGTTCAAGTTCGACTCAGAGGTTGTGGGTGGTGCTATTCCCAAGGAGTACATCCCTGCAGTCGGCGAAGGTATCGAAGAGGCTACTAAGGCAGGTATCCTCGGCGGATTCCCTGTAGTAGGCGTACATGCAACAGTTTACGATGGTTCATACCATGAAGTCGATTCATCCGAAATGGCATTCCACATTGCAGGTTCACTTGCATTCAAGGATGCTATGCAGAAGGCAGGTGCAATCCTTCTTGAGCCTATCATGAAGGTTGAGGTAACAATGCCTGAGGAGTACATGGGAGATGTTATCGGTGATATCAACTCTCGTCGTGGTCGTATCGAAGGTATGGATGATGTTGGTAACGGCAAGATCGTTCGTGGATTCGTTCCCCTTTCGGAAATGTTCGGTTATGCTACAGACCTTCGTTCAAAGACACAGGGTCGTGGTAACTACTCAATGTTCTTCGAAAAGTACGAGCCGGTACCTAAGTCAGTATCAGAAAAGGTTCTTGCAGATAAGAAGAACTAATGCTTACAAACCCAAATAGTCCTTGAAAATATCGGGGCTATGCAATATAATCTTTCATAGTGAGCGCAAGGCTTATATTGGAAGAGTAACTTAATTTAAGGAGGAATTTTTAAAATGGCAAAAGCTAAATTTGACAGATCAAAGCCACATTGTAATATCGGTACCATCGGTCACGTTGACCATGGTAAAACAACTCTTACAGCAGCAATCACAAAGGTTCTTGCTGAGAGAGTAGCAGGTAACGAGAAGGTTGACTTCGAGAACATCGATAAGGCTCCCGAAGAGAGAGAGCGTGGTATCACAATTTCTACAGCTCACGTTGAGTACTCAACAGAGAAGAGACATTATGCACACGTTGACTGCCCGGGCCATGCTGACTACGTTAAGAACATGATCACAGGTGCAGCTCAGATGGATGGTGCTATCCTCGTTGTTGCTGCTACTGATGGTGTTATGGCTCAGACAAAGGAGCATATCCTTCTGTCACGTCAGGTTGGTGTTCCTTACATCGTTGTATTCATGAACAAGTGTGATATGGTTGACGATCCCGAGCTTCTTGAGCTCGTTGAGATGGAGATTACAGAGCAGCTTGAAGAGTACGAGTTCATGGATTGCCCTATCGTTAAGGGTTCAGCTCTTAAGGCTCTTGAGGATCCTTCATCAGAGTGGGGCGACAAGATCATGGAGCTTATGGATACAGTTGATTCATTCATCCCTAACCCTGAGCGTGATACAGATAAGCCTTTCCTTATGCCCGTCGAGGACGTATTCACAATCACAGGTCGTGGTACAGTTGCTACAGGCCGTGTAGAGCGTGGTACACTTCATATGTCAGATGAAGTTGAAATCATCGGTATCAAGGAAGAGACACAGAAGTCTGTTGTAACAGGTATCGAGATGTTCAGAAAGCTTCTTGATGAGGCAGTTGCTGGTGATAACATCGGTGTTCTTCTCCGTGGTATCAACAGAACAGATATCGAGC
>R03__coassemble_570_pt1 | contig 20440 bp, 14 predicted proteins | sample R03__metabat2_high_PE_019 | metagenome-assembled genome bin R03
AAGGATATTTGAAAAGCACAGATCTCCGTGTCCGGCAACAAGAATATTTTTAAATTTCTTATCGCCTCTGATCTTTTCGTAAACAGCTTTATAATCAGCGGCAAGTTCATCAATCCCGGCGTATTTTGTAACATTCTTTATAAGGCTCTCAAGAGCATCAAACTCCTTTGATTCCTTAAGTTTAAGGATCCTGTCATCAACCTTTTTTATGTACAAGTCATTGGCCTTTTTTTCATATTCTTCAGAAGATACCTCCTTCTGAACTCTTATCCCGATAAAATAAAACAGTCTGTTTAAGATATCCTGAAATTCATCGGTTGAGATTGCCCCATGTACATATCTCAGCGCAAGATCCGCCATATGAAAACGTTCCATTTTATAGGAAGCCTCATTTTCATTCTCCGAATAATCATAGGGCATTACAAACCACTGCTTCATTGAATCCGGGAGCAGATAATAGAAGTCGTACTCCGCCTTGAGTTTTTTTGCATTGGCAGACCTCTTTACCACAACGTAATCATCTCCGGAAACCGCATTGAAAAATCTTGCTTCGAAGCCGCTTGTTATAAATTGCCTGAAGTTATTCACCTCTGAAATATCCGTAAAGGCATCGCATTCTATCTTATCAAAAGAGTCATACTCTGAAGTCTCAAGGTCAAAATATCCGCTTCCGTTTCCGATTATCACGCAGGCGATTTTATCCCCGCACATCACCTTATAGTTATCGTGGGCGTAAACCGCCTTTTCGGAAAGTACGGTAAATGCCTTTACATCGGAAATAATAAAGCAGGAATACAAAACCATAACGGAATAGTCAGGCGTTGCCAAAGCCATAGCAGTGTCCTTAGCATTCTCCGGATTGGTAATGTCCGAAACATGTCCTGTTTCCTTTAGAAGCTTTTTTGTATGTTCGGATAAGGGAACACGTTTAAAAATCGTATTACCAAAGCTTTTTGAGCCTGTTATACACCTGATATCCCCATTGGGTTTTATTCTGTCATCATATATCGCAATGACCTTCCTCATACGTCATTCTCCTTCTTTAAATCGGATAGATAAACAGTCGTGAATATAATGCAGGCTATTGCAATTATTATCACTGAGTAGACGGTGTAGATCATATTCAGTCTTGTGCTGCTGCCTGAAAGGATTGAGGAGATGTAATCACCGAATTCCGATACTGAAAAGCCGATGCCGAACATTTTCGATATCCCCCCGAGAACCAGCAGTTCAAATATCCAGGCCCCAAGGGAAAACAGCATCATAAGTCCGTATCTTCCCGAAACAAGTCCCTTAACGTAGCCATACCAGCCGTTAACGGTTTCAAGTCCCCTAAGAGCTGCCATTGAATGCTTTGAAGTGCGGCTTGTTATTATATATCTGTTAAGGTACTTATATGAGGACGGAAACATTACATAGGCAAATATAACAACCAGTAAAAAAACCGTCAGAAGAGCCACCGAAATACTTATCCCCCTGCCGCACATTATCTGATAGGGCAGCAGGATGACAATAAGTGCCAGTGTATCAAAGAAACGATCCACCAGAACAGAAAAAAATCCGATGTTTATGCTTCCAGTGATCCTGGAAAATACACCAATCCTGTATATCTCGCCTATCTTGTAGGGAATGATCAGATTAGCAAGTGTTGTCCGAAGATACGCGGGAACAAATCTTTTAAAGGATATATGCTGTTCCATCACTACAAGATAAAGGCGCATGAGCTTAAGGCCATGAACAACTGCAAATCCCACAAGACACAGCAAAAGCAGCAGTATGATCTTTATTATGGAAAATCCATCAAAGGAAAAGGATACCGAAAATCCGCTCATACCACCTCTGCCTCATATTTTTCAATTGCTTTTTCCCTGTAATCACAGGTGATCGCCATGGGATCCTTATAGTATTCTCCCAGCATTTTCATAACCTTCATTGCCTGGGAGGCCATCTTGACGTTTGATACCTGATCGTCCTCTCTCCAGGAAATGGGATAGAATCTTATATCATGCCCGTAAAACTGGCTCGCCATTATCATACAGTAATTGAACATCAGATTATCGGGGAACTTTATGAAAAAGTTATCCTTAAGCATCCTTGTGCTGTACATGTTAAGTCCGCTTCCAAGGTCATATATCTTTTTATTGCACACGAATGCAAAGAGAAAATCATATATGACATTTCCGAAGGTTCTGAAGGCAGAATATCCCTGAAGCTTTGAACCTCGCATGAATCTGGCTCCTAAGATGCAGTCATGCTTTTTGTAATATTTTCCCGACAGGATGGGAAGAAAGTCCATTAAGGAACCCTGGTCATCTCCGTGAAGTGTTATCACGTAATCATAGCCATTGTTTACGGCATACTGAAAAGCTACCTTGTGGGAACCCCCAAGGCCGTAATTTTCCTTATTTCTTAAAAGTGTGATAGGCAGAGCGGGATGGGATGTTTTGTAATCAAGTACCGCCTGCTCGGTGTTGTCCGTACTCCTGTTATTGACCACAATAACCTTGCTTATGTATGCAAGTACAACAGGGGTCAGCTGGTCTAAAACTCTTACTATCTGTTTCTCGCAGTTATACGCAGGTATAAACAATAATATTTTGTCCCTGTCCATTTACGCCTCCTACTGGGCTAAGATCCCGTTTATGTCCCTTTTTTCAACAGTTACGTCATCATCATAATCAAAAAATTCCGGTATATATGTTGTGTCATTTTTGTAATCATAAACGCACATTTCCTTCTTTTCGTTGGTGTAATAGGCAACTGAATCAGCAGCTTCCTCCCCTAAAAGGTTTAAGACCTTCTGATTGTAGTGCCATTCATCTACCATATATGAAGTGCTTACGCTGCAGAGCATCGTGCTTGCAAGGGCGTAGTAGCCGCTTGTTCTGCACATGTCGATCTGAGCCGCGATTATGTTATTGAAAAAGTTCGAATTGCTTTTTATCCTGCCCGGGGTTATGACGAAAACCTTGGTAAATCCGCCTATGAACAGAGGTCTTATTATCGTATCCATGTTGGACTTGTATTCCTCAAAGGATACTCCGTCAAGGGCATCCGATTCACCCTGGAGCCATACAACGTACTGGTTCATGACGTTGTAACCGTTATCCTTAAGATAGGTCTGGGCATTGTTCATTCTGGTAGACAGATCGGTGACAAAACCTGTTGTGAGCCAGTCCTCCGTACTGGTGGCCCCCGCAGATGCCGAAACAGCTATCACCACATGTCCCGTCTTTTTATAGTATTCATTGACAAAGCTTGATACAAGAGAGCCCTTTTTACCGTCCCAGGCATCGCATATTCCCCCTACAACTCCCTCGCCGTAACCAAAGGGTTCCTTTATCTCATTAAGGTTAAAGGGATCCATTACCGCCTTGTATTCATATCCGGCGCCCTGAATAACCGTCGGTGCCTGCGTTGCATCTCCTCCACAGCCGGACATATTGCTCTGTCCCATGAAAAATATAAGATCAACGTCCTTGGATGAGGATGGCGTTATCTCTTCCGGTTCCTCTTCCTCAGTCTCCGGCTTAATATCTATGGTGATATCCTGATCTGCCGAATCTTCATCCTCTGATACATCTTCGGTATCCTCTTCTGTTTCTTCGTCCGGGATATCTATTTTCTCTTCCGTAGTCTCATTATTTGAGACCTCCTCACCGGTTGCGCCATCGGTTTCAACCGAGACCACACCCCCGCAGCCTGATAAGGCTGCAGCAATAAGTGAAAATGTCAGAACCACTATTATTAAGTTTTTAAGATGCTTATACGTCCCCACGTATATGCCCCCTTTTAATTTCTTAAATCCCCCCGGATTTAAGTTAAAATCAGTCCTTTTTCTCCAGGGTAAGCTTACGGCTTATGAAGTTATAGACCATTACGATTCCGGTTGCGACGATCTTAACCCCGGCGGTAACGATTGTCGGGAAGTCCTCAACTATCTGCGGAATTGTTCCGTTGCAGATTATCACTCCGAAGTAAAGGATCAGTTCGTTAAGTCCCAGTCCTATAAGGCTTAAGATAAGGAAGATCAGAAACTCCTTCTTTCTGTCCAGATCATCCTTTCTCTCAAATACAAACTTCATGCTCATAAAGTAATTGAAGATAAGAGAAATACAGAATCCGAATATTCCTCCTACCGCAGCAGCGGTTTCCACAGAGCTTCCGAAGTTCCTGAGGATCGATGAAACTATCAGTGTGATCACAAAGTCAATCAGGAATGCCAGACCGCCTACCACTGCGAATTTCATGATCTGTGCTATCAGTTTTTTACGCTTCTCTTCTTTTTCCATTTTTCTCATCCTTTATATTTTTAAATAATATGTATGTCACAATTACGGTAAAGCCATAATACAAAATGCCCGCAACACATCTTGACGGTATATTTTCCGAAAAAATACGCAGCACAAAGAATATAAACAATGTCAGCAGAACATAATAAATCTCAAGTGCCCCTGTTTTTTTATCGTCCCTCTTAAGATATGCATCACACTCTGCGAACAGTGAGACCACAGCGCTTAGAGTGAAAAAATCATAGGTTCTGTGATAGGTAAGTATTAAAGACCACAAAAGCGAAACCGCAAATATCAGATTGTCACACCCTTTTGGTGCCATAAGGGCCATTACAAAGAGCATCAGTGCAATGAGACCTGCTAGCATAAAGGAAATACCGCTTCCTGAAAAAACGGCACCCAGATCTATTCCGCCTTCACTCGACAATGCCGAAGCAACCTTAAGGGGCTTTTTTATCATATCAATTACGGATTCTCCAAGCCATAATGCAGAGCAGACTGTCAGAATCAGGTGAAGTCCCACGGATATGATTATTTCCTTTATCTTTCTTTTATATACAAAGTACAGCACAAGCGGCGCTGTTAAGGTATATTTAAAATAGCTTATAAACAGGGCAAGTGATGAAGCTGTTCTTAGGTTTTTAACCTCCGATAAATAAACCGCAAGTAAAAAGAAGGCAAAAGCAAATAGAGTATGCTGCCCAACACCCAGCTGGTTCCTGTAGGGGGTTCCAGCAAGCATCAAAAGAGAAACAGCCGCAAACACATACCTATCAAGTTCCTTTAAAAAAGTCAGGCGCAAAAGCCATATGATCGCTGCGGTAAATACAAGATTAAGTATCAGCCATGCAACCCTTGCAGCCGATGGCGGCAGAAGTGTCATGGGATATAAGAGCATCAATAAGGAAGGAAACTGATTGGCCTCCATTTTCTGCGGTGCATCAATGCTCTTAAAATAATCGTAAAAATCACCAAGGGTTCCCGTATCAAGCGCTCCCGTAGGGTTTAAGGATTCATCATAAGGATCGATCCTTAAGGATAAGGCCTTTGCCGCATCCCATTGAAAGTCCTGGGAATACACATATGCGTTCATACAGCCCTTTACAACTGACACAGCGGCCATGATGGAAAGTACTGCAAGAACAATGTAAATTATTTTTTTGTTTTTCAAAATGCTGTCATTAAAGATCATACTGCTATGCAAGGGCTATTACCGCTTCCTTGAGTTTTTCAAGTTTCATTCCGGCATCCTCAAGATCCTCTCCCTTAACTCCCATGTAAAACTTGATCTTGGGTTCGGTTCCCGATGGCCTGACACAGCACCAGGAATCATTTTCAAGTTCGAAATACAGCACATTTGATTTCGGAAGTCCCGTGTCTGATTTTTCTCCTGTTATTAAGTCCTCTGCTACGTTAAGCTCATAATCCCTGAGTTTTAAAACCTTGAGTCCCGCAAGCATTTTAGGGGTACCGGCTCTTAAGTTGTCCATTATGGACTTTATCTTATCCGCTCCGTCTATTCCCTTAAGGGTTACGGTATGCATTCCCTCCCTGTAGTAGCCGTATCTCTCATAGATCCTCTTCATCTGATCCCAGAGAGTCAGTCCCTTACTCTTGCACCAGGCAGCCACTTCACACAGGCACATAACCGCAACAACTGCATCCTTGTCCCTTGCGTGGGTACCCGCAAGACAGCCATAGCTTTCCTCAAGTCCGAAAACATACTCGTAATCATGATTTTGCTCAAAGAGCTTTATCTGCTCACCTATATACTTAAAGCCCGTCAGGACTTCAATAAGCTTGACGTTATAGTTTTTGGCAAGTGCATCGGCAAGGTTTGTTGTGACAATGGTCTTAACAAGGGCGCCGTTTTTAGGAAGCATTCCCTTTTTCTGACGTTCCCTCAGTATATATTCCGCAATCAGCATTCCCGACATATTGCCGGTAAATGGGATGTATTCCCCGCTTGCGTAGTCCCTGGCATATATGCCCAGTCTGTCCGCATCGGGATCAGTAGCCAGGATTATATCGGCATTTACCTCTTTTGCAAGCTTTAAGGCAAGGGTAAAGGCCTTCGGATCCTCCGGATTCGGATATTCAAGTGTTGTAAATTCAGGATCCGGATCCTCCTGCTCCTTGACCACATATACATTTTCAAAGCCCAGTTCACTTAAGACTCTGCGCACCGGTATATTGCCGGTTCCGTGGAGTGGTGTATACACGATCCTTATATTTGAGGCCACCTGCTTTATGACCTCGGGATTTATTATCTGCTTTTTAAGCTCCTCCATGTACCGGTCATCAATCTCACGGCCGATTATCATATAGAGTCTCTTTGAAATTGCCAGTTCCTTCCCCATTGTCTTAACGGCATCATAGGAAGGCACTGCCTTAACCTCGTTTATTATCTCCTTATCCTTAGGATAGGTTATCTGGGCTCCGTCCTCCCAGTAAACCTTATAGCCGTTATATTCCGGAGGATTGTGGCTTGCGGTTATCACTATGCCCGCTATGCAGCCAAGCTCCCTTACGGCAAAAGACAGCTCAGGTGTGGGACGCAGGGATGAGAAGACGTAGGATCTGATTCCGTTTGCATTAAGGCACAGAGCCGCTTCATCAGCAAATTCCGGAGACATGAACCTCGAATCGTAGGCAATGGCAACGCCCTTTTGCTCACCCTTCTGCTTTATTATGTAATTAGCCAGGCCCTGGGTTGCGCGACGGACGGTGTAAATGTTCATCCTGTTTGTTCCCGCGCCGATGACACCTCTTAAGCCTCCGGTTCCGAACTCAAGGTCCTTGTAGAACCTGTCCTCTATTTCCTTATCATCGCCGGATATTGCCTTGAGTTCCCTGTGAGTTTTCTCATCAAAGTACTCATTCGTCATCCAATATTCATACTGCTCTAAATAATCCATCAAAAGCTCCTTGTGCTTTTCTAATTGACCATGGCCTGAGGGTTTCCGTTCAAAACGAAATTCGAATAATCAAGGGAAAAATTAGGGTTAAAGTAGGGGTCTCCCGCATCAAGAACAGCCTTCCATTTTGTCCTGAAGGCCTCAGACTCCGCATTGTATCTCTCCTGATTTTGCGCCGTGGCGCCTGCATCCACATCAGAGCCCCTTGAAGCCGACTCATAATGGAACAGCTCCGCAAAGGGAGTAAATACGTTTAAAAGTCCCTTTTCCCTTAATCTTATACAAAAATCCACATCATTGAGAGCCACGGCAAAGTTTTCATCAAGGCCGTTAAGCTCGTCAAATAAGGATTTCTTAACCATCATGCATGCGCCTGTTACTGCAGATACGTTCTGGGCATAGCACAGGCGTCCCATGTATCCCAAATTCTCCTTGGCCATTCCGTAGTGGGAGTGACCGGCGGTTCTGTGAGCGCCAAGGCCCAAAACAACTCCGGCGTGCTGGATCGTATAGTCCGGATAGTAGAGCATGCAGCCCACTGCTCCCACGTCCTCACGCTGGGCGTACATCAAAAGCTCCTCAAGCCAGCTTCTTGTTATAACTTCCGTATCATTGTTAAGGAGCACAATATAGTCGCCTGTAGCTGACTTTTCTCCCAGATTGTTGATCGCAGAATAGTTAAAGTCACCCGTATAGGTAACAATCTTAATGTCCGGATGCTTCTCCAAGGTCTTATAGTATTCAAATATTTCCGGAGTCGTTGAATTGTTCTCAACGACTATTATCTCGTAGTTCTCATAGGAGCTTTTGCCTGTTATTGAATCAATGCACCTTCGAAGGTCCTCCACATGGTCCTTGTTGGGTATTATAATGGACACCTTCGGTTCACCTATGACCTTATATCTTATCCTGAAGATGGTTTCAAAGGCCCTTGTTGACTCAATCTTAAAATCGGAAAAACCGCAGGAGGTAAGATGTGCGGCAACAGCGCCCTTGGCAGCATCTATCGCATAGCTCTTGGCATTTATGTCTGATGCGACAGAACCCGCATGGCTTCTCCAGTAGTAGAGGATCTTGGGAACATGAACGATCTTCTTTGCAGCCTTTGTAAGCCTGAATATCATATCGTGGTCCTGACTGCCGTCAAATTCAGATCTGAACAGTCCCGTCTCCTTAAGAAGGTCTGCATCAAATACCGAAAAATGGCAGATAAAGTTATTAGCTCTTAAATTATCCGGTGCAAAATCAGGCTTAAAGTGAAGCGTGATCATGTTATTGATGGAATCACCGGAAAAGGTGGTCTCATCACAGTAAATATAATCAGCCCCCTGCTCGCATATGACCTTCATGTATTCATATAGTGCAGTGGGGTGCAGAAGATCATCGTGATCGAAGAGACCTATATACTCCCCGGTTGCCATTTCGAAGCACTTATTGGTATTACCCGAAATTCCCAGGTTCTCAGTGAGCTTTTCATATTTTATCCTTGAACCCTCAAGGCCATATGATCTTGCCGTAGCGTCATCTGCCTTTTGATATTCCCTGCATATATCCCCAACAAAGGAATGCTCGTCATCGGATCCGTCCGCAAGGCACAGTTCCCACTTAACATAGGTCTGGTCAAGTACCGACTCTATCATCTCTCTTAAAAACTTCTCAGGTGTGTTGTAGAGCGGAACCAGTATGCTGAAGGTGATATCCCTTGAAAATTTCGTCTCTCTCTGGGACTTAACAGTCTCCTCTGAGGGCATACTCTCCGTGCCGTAGCTTTTATAGGCAGCGCGCTCTATGAGCTTGCTTTTTATCTTGGCCTTTAGATTTTTGATGGATCCATAGCGCTTAATACGTACGATAAAGTTTTTGGTATGGCTCCATAAAAGGCGGGCAGGATATATCATTTTCCACAGCTTCGACTTGCGGATCTTATCAAGCTTGTAGGTGAGATCTGCGATCTTCGCCTCTGCATCCACGAGCTCCTGGGTCAGGGTCTGATTCTTATCATGCTCCCTCTCGTAAAGCTCCTTATAATATTCATTCGTCCTTGATGATTCCTCTTTCAATTGAAAATTCGTCCCCTAATGTAATGTATTTGTGAAAGGCTCCGGTGGTAAATTCCGCCATTGCCATTTTATACGTTCTGAAAGAATTGATCTTGCTTACGGGTATCCTGCAGACAAACCCTGCAAGTCTGGCATTTTTGGCCTCAGGGAAAACCTTGCGCACATCGTCCCTGTACTTGGGGCAGACCTTGCACTCAATGCATTCCTTTGAAAGCTTTCCGTTCTCGTCTATGGGTATTAAGCAGAATAGCCTTGCGTAGTAAATGTTGTCTTTTTTATTGATGAGCGACCAGCCCTCGAATACATAGGCATCCTCGACCTCCGGATCGATCGCAACCTCATAATCAAAGCTCTCCACGTTAAAGGAAACCTTATTTGAAGGTCTTGCTATCAGCTTTCGCTCAAAATCACAGGTATTCCGAAGATCCGTAACCTGATAGTTCGGCACGATGGCCGGGCCGTAGGAGGTAGTGTCCTGATCAAGCTCCTTGTGATAAAAGGGATCCCCGTATTCCTTAAGCCAGGGATGCTCCTTGTAAAAGCATTCCCTCTCCTCGTTGAGGCGCTGTCTCTTTTGGGGACTTATTGCATCGAGTCCCCTTGCCACCGACTCATGATGGATCAGGGTTATACCGCAGTCAACAACGTTATAAAAGCCCTTTTCATAAAGCTTAACGCACAGATCTATGTCATTATAGCCAACCTTCATTTTATCATGAAAGCCACCTGCATTAAAGTATTTTTCCCTGTCTACCATCAGGCATGCGCCGGTCACCGCAAGCACATCCCAAAGGTATCTGTTGCGTCCGAAATAGTGGATTTCCCTGTCATTAAAATGGGACAGCTTATGGCTGGGACCTCTGTTTATATCGGTGACTCCCACATGCTGTATGCTCTCCCAGTCAGGGTATAAAAGCTTGACTCCAACCGCTCCCACATGGGGAAGGGACGCAAGCTTTACCATCTGCTTCAGGAATGTGGAATCATCTGCCTCAACATCATCATTTAAAAACAGGAAATAGGAGCCATGAGCCTTTTCGGCCCCCATATTGCACATATGTGAAAAATCAAACTCTTCCGGTTCATAGATGTAGGAATATCTTATGCCCTTAAGCCCTTTAAGGTAGTCCTCGATCTTTTCCTTTTCACTCTCCTCGCTTCCGTTATCCACCACAATAAATTCAATCTTCAGATCATCCTTTGCCTCGATCACCCTGTCAATGCAATCCCTCAGCATTTCAGAGTGGTCCTTTGAAGGAATTATTACCGAAATAAGAGGGCAGCCATCCTCGGGCTGGGGTACCTCGTCATACCCAAGGCGTGATTTTGCGGCATCCCTTGCAAGACAGTAGCCGGCGCGGTTGTAACGCTTATAAAGTGCTTCGTAAATATCTCCATCGGTTATCTCATCGGAGCTTTTGCCCTTAAGCTCCTCCGGCAGAAATCTGTGATACAGAACCTCCGGAACATGAACCACCCTGTCAGTTCTCTGAAGGCACCTTAAGAGAAAATCATATATTCTTATTTCATCACTGATTCCGGGAGCCTGCGGAGGCACCATTATTGATTTTGCAAAGGAGGTCCTCACTGCAAAGCAGGTCTCAATATATGGGAAAGACATGAGCGTGTCCGGTGAAAAATCAGGCTTTCTCCAGGGAGTCCTGAAAAACAGCTCCGGATGATCAGCATCATATCTTCCGATCTCATCGGGAAACAGATCGAAGAAATCCTCATCAGGATATATGATATCCGCACCATTGCCTGCCTCTATGAGCTTTTCAACCATATCCGTATCCGGCAGTCCGTCAGTGTGTACGAATATGATATATTCCGACAAAACATATCTGAAATCGAATATATCCGCGCTTATTTCCGGAAAATAAACAACATTTCCCAACGCAGAAACAAGAGGGCCGGACATTTCCACCCCTCTTGTTTTTCCGGAGAATGCTATTTCATATCTGTATGGCATTGTCTGCTTAAAGCATTCCTTTTTATAAGCCTTAAGCGCCTTATCTTTCCAAGGAACCATTCTACGCCTCTTGCTTTACTGTTTTTCCAAGCTGATCCTCACATAGCCCTCCGGAGTATCAGGTCTTTTTTCCAGGTGAAGCTTTCTCATTGCCCTGTGAATAAACTTGGAGTCCCTCTCCTTTTTTCTGGCCTCCTCGTCCATACACAACTTAAGGGTTTCATTAAAGAACACCTGCTCATACATGGTCACGATGTAGGTAACCTCCAAAGCCGTTGTGTCCGGCGGTACGTTTTCCACGATTATCTGGGCATCATCGGTATTATAGAGTATCATCCTGTCTCTTATCTGATATCCGTTTACAAGAACCGATGCAACCTCCGGCCTTGAACCATCCTGCTTAACCGCCCTTATTGAATCAATATACAGCATGCAGGGATATTCCGTGGGGTCAACCCTTATGGAAGTAAGATAATGCTCAAAGGGTATGCGCAGGGAAACCAGGCTGTTCGTAACCTTGGCAATGATATTAAGCCTCTGGTCCGGAGTAAATACCATTCCCCTTGAGTAGTAGATCTTCGGAGTATTGAGTCCTCTTAAATAAGAGCCCTGCTCAACCACCCTGTTAAGTCCTATGGTTGTTGTGGGCATCATAACCTGCATTACCTCCAGGGAGGCAACACCGTCAATGATGTATCTCTGGAAGGATCTCTCCATCTCATCAAAGAGCATCCTCTCTCCTAAATCTATATGGCAGAGACTGTAGACATCAGTACCCTTGGCCTTTAGGTAGTTATTAAAGCCCGAATCCTCCTTACGGCCAAACTGATAGAACAATGACCTGTATATTATGAAGGTAATGGGCACCGGAAAATCAAACATCCATTCATAATCAAGGACATTCCATTTCCCGTATTCAAGCTCGTTCCTGTCAAGAACTATATTGGAAAAGATCATGTCAAAATCAGTAGTCTTAACTGACTTGTATGACTTTTTAAAGGTTCTTTTTCCGAATATCCGCTCAAATTCAGAAGTTGGGGTAAAATCAATCGTATCCACGTTCTCAAGAAGATCCGTATACATCTTGAGGATCCTCTCGATCTTTCCGTATTCACTTCTGTTTTCAAGCTCCTCGAAATAGTTTTCCAGGGTTATTCCCGATAAGAACTCAAGCTTTACACTGTCCCTTGCCTTTGATGCAACCCCTGCAAGAAGGGGATGAGGCTCTACCCCGGGGATATACTCACATCTGTTTGGGATCATTTTCTTATAATCCGGAGAGGTGAGCATCGTTTCATAGTTGTTGTATATCTTCTTGACATGCTCATTGGCCTTTGTGGTAAGAGCTTCCTTATACACCGCCTTGGAGCCGTCACGATAACGCATTATCCTGGTGGACATTCGGAGCCTTTCCATGCGCTCATCAGAGTATTTTGCGAAAATCGGTACCTCGTCCCACTCGTCATATGAGGTTCCTTCAGTGGCAACAACTATAAAGGAATTGGCATAGGTGGGGAAAACGCCCTCGAATATGATGGCATCAAAGGCTCTTTCCTCGTCGAAAAGCACCAGTCTGTCATTATCGAAATTTCGGATATTGGTATTAAGCTCACCCATTTCAGGAAGCTTTTCCTCAGAATAGATCGTGTGGGGAAGCTTGTAATCGGGATAGGGATAATAGAATTTTGTCTTAAGGCCGCACTGGTTAAGCAGCATTTCAAGCTGAGGCCTTGTAAATGTTCTTACACCGTCCTCGACCCTGTATCCCTGTATACCTCCGAAATACTTGCCGGTGTGATCCTCCTTGCAGCCTGCAAAATACTTAAGTCCCAGTCTGTTTTCAATGGCAATGACTATCCTGCCCCCCGGAGCCAAATGCTTTTTAAGGGCATTTATCATGGCGTGGTGCTTATGCTCTCCGGTCATATAGCTGGTGGCATATTCAAGCACGCCTATAAGGGTTATAACATCATATTTTTCAGTCAGTGTGGGCTCGATTGTTTCAAAATTGCCCACCATTATGGTCAGATTATCGCAATCCATATGACGGGTTGCGTTAATGGTACTGCGCTTTTTGGAAAGCTCTATACATGTAACCGACTCTGCTCTTCTTGCAAGCTCTCCCGTTATTGCGCCGCATCCTGCACCCACCTCTAGAACTTTACTGCCCGGATAAAGAGGCAGCCAGCTTATAACATTCTCCCTTACGTGGGATAAATGGTACATGATCGACCATGAACAGTGCTGCTGGATCAGCTTGTCATAATCTGACTGGGGATGTTTTTTTACAAGGTCCAAAAGGGCATCCTCTGCCTCGCCCTCAGAGTAGAAGTCCTCCCCGGGATAGTAGGTAAGATCCAGGGTTACATTTCCGATTTTTTCTATTTTGGAGTCACTCATTTCTCTTCCTCTTTTGTAACAGTGACTATGGAATCCATATCATAAAAGCCTGTAGTATTCTTAGATGAAATAACAGTCAGATTAAACACATCGTACAGTCTGTGATAAACGGTGAAATTGCCGTCTCTGTATCCCACACAGCCTAAGGATATAAGGTATTCTCCACCCTGAAGCGACATGTTCTGAGTAAAGGTCACATCATAAACATCTCCCGCTCCCGGAGTTCCCGTTGTGATCTTCTCAAACATGGTATTGGTTCCGGTTATCTCCGTTCCCTGCATGTTCTTAAAGGAAAGAGCGAAAATCGGATCCTGGATGGTCTCAAAAAACCTCACCTTGACCTTAACCGTAAATTCCTCTCCCTTGATGATCGTATTGGTGATCTCGCCGGTATTATCGTATGCACAATAATCCACAAACTCCGCAAGTCCGCTTCCGTACTCGTCCTTGTTGGGATTAAGCTGCATCATGTCCTTCCATCTCTTACCTTCGGCAAAATCATCCCCCTTGGAGGTATTGGAGCTTGCATCAAGCTGGCCCACTAAGACCTTCTTGTACATGTCTATTATTTCCTTGGGAGCGCCCTCTGCAAGCTTATGGCCTTTTTCAAGCAGCACTACCCTGTCGCAGTACTTGCTGATGCTCCCTAAGTCATGACTTACGAAAAGGATTGTTTTCCCCTGTTTTTTAAACTCTTCAAACTTTCTATAGCACTTATTCTGGAAGAAAACATCACCAACAGAAAGCGCCTCATCTACGATCAGGATCTCAGGATCGATATTGATCGCCACCGCAAAGGCCAGGCGGACGAACATACCGCTTGAGTAGGTCTTGACCTTCTGATTCACGAAATCGCCTATATCGGCAAAATCAAGTATTTCCTGGAGCTTTTCTTCAATCACCTCTTCCGTAAAGCCTATCATCGTACCGTTAAGATAGATAATCTCAATTCCGGTAAACTCCATATTGAAGCCGGCTCCCAGTTCAAGGAGCGCTGATATACGGCCGTTGATGGTAAGCTCACCCATCGTTGGATTTAAAACACCGGTTATGATCTTTAGAATGGTTGATTTTCCGGAACCATTGGTTCCGATTATCCCCACGGTTTCTCCCTGATAAACCTCTAAAGACACATCATCCAGGGCATAATGCTCACGAACATTTATGTTTTTACTTAAATGGAGTGCCTCCTTTAAGCGGTCGCGGTTTCTGTCATAGAGCTTATATACCTTGGAGAGGTGATCAACCTTTATGGCCACCTGACTTTTATCTATCTCCCCTCCGGAAATATGGTCCGTTGCCGGAAGATCGTTATTCAGTTCATTTTTGTTTTCATTTAGTGTCATTGATTTGAAATATTTAAATCCGAAAGGTGTCTTACAGAACGTCCGCAAAATGCACCTTAAGTCGCTTGAATATCAGTGCACCGAAGGCAAAAACGCAAAGTGTCAGAATCCAGAAATATGCCGTTGAATAAAAGGTCTCCCAAAACCATATCTTATCGATCAGGGCATTTCTGTAGCCTTCAACAATATAATTCATGGGGTTTAGCTTGAATATGATCTTAAGATTGGGATGGGATGCCGTAAGGGTATTTAAATTCCACAATATCGGGGTGGCCCAGATTCCAACCTGGAGCGCGATTGAAATGATCTGCCCCAAGTCTCTGAAGAACACTATTATTGAGCAGGTTATATAGCTTAATCCCAGCACGAATATCATCATACAGAAGGAGTAGTAGAAAACCTGAAGCGTATACAGGTCCGGATACATCCCATAGCAGGAAAACAGTATCACCGAGAATAACACAAAAAATCCGTGGACAAAAACCGCGGATATGATTTTGATTATAGGCAGAATACTGATCTTAAATACAACCTTCTTAACAAGGTAGTTGTACTCCAAAAGCGCATTGGTGCCGTTAGTTAAGCATTCAGAGAAGAAAAACCAGGGTACGATACCCGCTATCAGCCACAAAACATAGGGGATCTCTATATCACCTTTAATGGTAGTCGCCCTTGAAGGCAGTGCAACCGTAAACACGAACCAGTACAGAAGCACAGTAATGACAGGCTGTACAAACGCCCAGACAATTCCCAAATAAGATCCGGCATATCGTGTTTTAAAATCATTTTTTGCCAGTTTCCATATAAGACGTCTGTTCTGCCACAGTTCTATTGGCAGGATAACGATCTTGTCATACATTTTCAGGAACACAAAATAGATCCCCTCCAAAATTACGCAGGAGATGACTTTTTTGATCACCTCCTGTGTAGGATCTGCCAAGGGATTATGATGCAGTATTATATACAGATTCAGCAACAGTACAAGCGCCGAAACAATTATTATTACCGTTTTTTTCTTTGACATTACAGTTCCTTAAATTTAGGCCACTTTGTGTCCTTATCGGACATTATGAGTTCCATGCCTTCGGGTATGGGCCAGTCCACTCCGATATCAGGGTCGTTCCAGATGATACCGCCCTCATCATTGGGATGGTAAAAATCAGTACACTTATAGGTAAACTCGGCATAATCCGATAAAACCAGGAAGCCATGGGCAAAGCCCTTGGGTATGAAGAACATCTTTTTATTTTCCTCGGAGAGGAGCACTCCGTACCACTGTCCGTATGTGGGAGAGCCCTCCCTTTTATCAACGGCCACATCGTAAACCTCGCCTCTTATGACTCTTACGAGCTTATCCTGCGGAAAATTGATCTGAAAATGCAGGCCTCTTAATACCCCCTTCTTGGAAGCTGACTGGTTATCCTGGACGAATACCTCCGGAATGCCTGCCTCCTTAAAGTCATTATAGTTATACACCTCCATGAAATATCCCCGGTTATCGCCGAATACTGTGGGTGATATGACCTTAAGGCCTTCAATAGGTGTCTCTTCAACTGTGATTTTTCCCATGATCTTCCTTAATCCTTTTTAATATTTTAGTATCCCAGATATGACTGGTTCATATCTACGTTGCCTGAAATACCGCCAACCGAGCCCTTGGAGGTATACTGCCATAAGTCATACCTTCCGGAGTATGTGGGGCCTGATGAATTGTACTGGGCAAGCCAGATCTTGTAACCTGACAGCTGCGAGGTATTTATGTAGCTTGTAAGCCAGGTCTTATTAGCATATACACCCGGCGTATAGCCTGCTGACTTGATGGTCGAACAGAAGGCCTTTATATTGGCCGTTCTCTGTGCGGCGGAAAGGCTGTTGTAGCCGGCTCTCGAAGAAGACTCCACATCTATGAATACCGGATAGTTGACACCGTATCCCGAACAGAGTGCCGCGCACATTGACGCCTCCTCAACTGCTTCCGCCTCTGTAAGAGCCGTGGAGAAGAAGTATACACCTACCTTAAGTCCTGCTGCCTTTGCCCCCTTAATATGGCTTGTAAAGTAGGGATCCTGGATAAGCGCACCTGTGGATGCTCCTCTGTATCCGCAGCGGATGATAACAAAGCTTATGCCTGATGCCGCAACTGACGACCAGTTTATAGAGGGCTGGTATTTTGAAACATCTATTCCGAGAGTTCCCGAACCCTGTGTCAGTGCTCCGTCAGAGCCAAAGTGATAGGTTACGCCGCCTATTACCTGATCCCCGGTTACATAGGTATGATCTGCCTTGTAGTAGTAGGTCTTATTGTCTATTGTCTGCCAGCCTGTGTAGATATAGCCTGTTGACTTCTTGTAGAAGGTCCTGCTTGAGTCAGCCTCGTAGTCCGCATAGGTCGCAAGGGTATATGTGTCTCCGTCTTTCTTATACAGCTTATTGCCTGAAGAATCATAGAGCTGGCTTGTTGACTTATATTTAACGTCCGCAGCAGTGACTGTGATCGTCATTGATGCGCTTGCACCGGAGCTCTTGGCGGTAAGTGTAACGGTTCCGGCCTTAACACCTGTTACCGTACAGCTTGTCCCGTCCTTGGATATTGTGGCTATTGAAGTATCCCCGATAGTCCAGTCGCTCATGCTGTCAGTGGAGGGACTTAAGGTTGCAGTGATCTTGGTTGTTGATCCTACCTTCACCGAAGAGGTTCCGGAAAGGGTCACTGAAGATGAAGTTGCGGCATTGACCGTTATTGATTTTTCACCCACAACACCGCTGCCGTCATTGGCGGTTGCCTTAATGGTTACGGTTCCTGCCTTAACGCCTGTTACCTTACCATCCGATACGGTTGCAATGGAACTGTCGGTGCTGCTCCAGGTATATGACTTATCCGTTGCATTATCAGGCGAAACAGAAGCCGAAAGTGTTATGGAAGAACCAACCGTTACTGACGAATCACCGGAAAGTGAAATAGATGTCACCTTGACAGTGCTTGAAGGCTTCATATACCCGCATACACTGCAGGTCTCTCCCTCGCCTACGCCACAGCTTACGCTCTCATCCTTTGTTGCATCGCAGTCGCTGTTGGTGCACTTATACTCTATTACATGAGTTCCGTCGTTATTGGAGGATTTATATGTCCCGCTATCCCAGCTGTGTGCATTATCATCACAGTTTGCCATAAGCCTTACAGCCGCAAGATTAGTTCCGCTGTTTGCGGTTCCGTTCCCGGCGATTGCCTTTATGGCATTTATGATATAGTCCTTGATCGTAGCCTTAGCTGTTTCGCATTTTGACAGATCAACCGAAGAAGCGATGTATTCCTCTCCGCTCTCTGTCTTGGTGGACTCAACGAATTCCACCGTATCCGTTAAGGCAGTTCCGGTTTCAACGTCTGCAGCCTGATTGCCGTTTGCATCCTCGGCTGCTGCGTCAACCTCTTTCTCCGACTTGATCTCATCCTTGATGTTGGCTATGACCTTGTATTCGACCTTGGCCTTTACGGAAACCTGCTGGGCGGTTGAGGGAATAGTATATCCTTCAAGAGAATCACTGGGATTGATCGTTACGGAATAATCCCCTGCAGACATGTCTGTTATATGAATGATTCCATCCTGCTCTGTATCCTCGTAGGAGCTTTCAGCCCCTTCGGAATCCGAAACCGTAACGCCCCAGGTAATGCCCTTAACAAGAGTATCCTCATCATCCACAAGCTTGATCTTAAGATCCTTCTCAACACTTGTAAGGATAAGGGATAAAACCGTTCCGTTTATCTCTTCCGGCTCCTCGGCGGCGATAGGCTCTACCTCCTCAACAACCTCTTCCCTGACAAAGGCAAGCTCCGAATCGGCGCCATCGTTATAGGAAGGCAGTTCTGCAAATGCCGTTGCCTTATTCTGTTCACCCTTATACTCAGCATAGACGCCGGTTGTCATGACTGAGGTTGCGAAAATAACCACTGCCATTGCCACCGCCGTCCACTGGATGGGTGTAAATTCTCTTATCTTCTCAAAGAAGGATTCGGATTCATAAACATCATCGAAGGATTTTTCTTCAAGTTCCGCACCTATGTCATTAACCTGTGTCTTAGGCAGGTCTCTCCACTGGGCTGATTTTTTCCGAAAGTCCGAGGGGCCCTTTTTAGGTGTCAACGACCCAAGCTTTAAAAACTTTCCTTCGGATGATTTCTTTCCGTAGGATTTTGATTCCTTCTTAAGGTACAGATCCTGACTTTCATTTCTGCCCTTTGACGCTTTTACAGCGCCTGACTTTTTCTTTACACGGATCCTTACCTTCTTTTTGAGTTCATCAGACTGGATGATGATCTTATCAAGCTCATCCATCTGATCCTTTGATAATTTACTCATATTTTCCCCTTATTATATTTTGCTCTGCCTCCCCAGACTTCGCAAAATCATTTATTAGGCCTTGCGACCTGTTTACAAACCGTTTGCCACATCAACCAGATACTTGCCGTAATCTGTTTTGAGAAGCGGCTCGGCAAGTTTTAACAGCTGCTCCTTATCTATAAAGCCTCTTTTATAAGCGATTTCCTCTATGCAGGATACATACAGACCCTGTCTCTTCTGAACAGTTCTTACAAAATCAGCTGCATTTAAAAGCATGTCATGGTTACCTGTATCAAGCCATGCAAAACCACGGCCTAAAGTCTCCACATACAGATCCCCTCTCTCCAGGTATGCGTTATTAACAGAGGTTATCTCTATTTCTCCTCTCGCAGAGGGCTTAACATTCTTGGCTATTTCCACAACATCGTTATCGTAAAAATACAATCCCGGTACCGCATAATTGGACTTAGGATTCTCAGGCTTCTCCTCTATGGAAAGAGCCCTTCCGTTTTCGTCGAACTCAACGACACCGTACTCCCTGGGATCTCTTACATAGTACCCGAATATCGTTGCTCCCTTTTCCCGTGATGCCGCAGCTTTCAGAGTCTTTGAAAAGCTCTGGCCATAGAAAATATTATCCCCCAGGATAAGAGCCACGTTATCATCCCCAATGAACTTCTCTCCGATGATAAAGGCATCAGCAAGACCTCTGGGATACTCCTGCACGGCGTAGCTCATCTCAAGCCCCAGCTGATGGCCGTCACCGAAGAGTTCCTCAAAGGTGGGAAGATCTCTGGGCGTTGAAATGATCAGAACCTCCCTGATGCCCGCAAGCATAAGTATTGACAGGGGGTAGTAGATCATGGGCTTATCGTATACGGGCATTATCTGTTTTGATACGGCCTTTGTGAGGGGGTACAGTCTCGTCCCCGAGCCACCCGCTAAAATTATACCTTTCATTCGTACATGTCCTCGTAATATTTCTGATAGTTACCGCTTGTGATATGCTCCATCCACTCTGTGTGCTCGAAGTACCACTTAATGGTCATCTTAATACCCTCGGCAAACATTGTCTCAGGCTCCCAGCCAAGCTCGGCCTTGATCTTATCGGGGGC
>R03__coassemble_571_pt1 | contig 20325 bp, 17 predicted proteins | sample R03__metabat2_high_PE_019 | metagenome-assembled genome bin R03
AAGAACAATAATTATGTAAACCAACTTTCTTTGAGAAAGGGGATAAAATATGGCAGTACGTACATTTGCCGCAATTGATGTGGGCTCCTATGAGCTCGGCATGAAAATATTTGAGATATCTTTAAAGAACGGTATGAAGCAGATAGATCATGTAAGGCATCGTCTGGACCTTGGCTCGGATACCTACCATACCGGCAAGATCTCAAATGAAAAGATGAATGAGCTGTGCAGGGTGTTGTCGGAATTTCATGTGATAATGCAGGGCTACAAGGTCAATGCCTATAAGGCCTACGGAACCTCCGCAATAAGAGAGATCGAGAACGCCCACATTGTCATAGAACAGGTGAAGTTAAAAACAGGACTGGACCTGGAGGTTTTATCAAACTCCGAGCAGCGCTTCCTTCATTATAAGGCAGTTGCCTCAAAGGGTTCGGTTTTTGATGAATTCATAAAAAAAGGAACCGCAATAGCGGATATCGGCGGAGGCAGTATCCAGATATCCCTATTCGATGATGCCAAGCTTATGACCACCCAGAATATAAGACTGGGCGTTTTAAGACTTCAGGATATGCTGAAAATGCTGGCTCCCAGGACGCGTGATTTTGACGAAGTTCTTGACGAGCTTATCGATAACCAGCTCTACTTCTTCAAGAGGCAGTACTTAAAGGGCAGGGATATCGAGAACATAATCCTGATAGATGACTACATTTCGGAGATAATAGAGCATGTTTATCCCGATACCAGGGTTGTTTCCGCTGCTGATTTTAAGGAGATGGCTAAAAACGCCAGGCAGATATCAGCTTCTGAAATGGCACAGCGGTTTGAGATACCGGAAGAGACCGCAGAGCTTATGATACCGGCCACGGCTCTTGTATCAAGGATCCTTAAGGTGACAAAGGCCGAAACCATATGGTGCCCGGGAGTTGATCTAAGTGATGGAATGGCCTATGAGTATGCCGAGAAGGAAAGACTGTTCAATGCGCCTCATGATTTTGAAAATGATATAATCTCCGCGGCTGATGTATTGTCTAAGAGATATAACGGAAATAAGGAGAGGAACCAGCTTGTAGAGCAGGTGGCCCTTAACGTGTTTGATGCAACGAAAAAGCTGCATCACCTGGGTAAGCGGGACAGGCTCCTTTTAAGGATCGCCGCAATTTTAGGAGACTGCGGAAGATATATGTCTCTGGAAGCTGCTGCAGAATGCGGCTATCAGATCATAATGGCCAATGAGATGATCGGCCTATCCCATATGGAACGTGAGATTGTGGGCAATGTGGTGCGCTTTAACAAGGTGCCCTTTGAATATTATGATGAGATAACCAACAACCATAAGATCGATAAGGAATCCTACCTGCGGATCGCCAAGCTGTCAGCCCTTTTCAGGATTGCAGACGGATTGTGCAGAAGCCATAAGGTCAAGATAAACGGAGTCAAGGTAACCCTTAAGGAGGATGAGCTCCTTCTGTCGGTTGACTCTGATGAGAGCATAGGACTTGAGAAGGGATTTTTCTTCAGAAAATCATCCCTTTTTGAAGAAATGTTTGCTGTAAAATGCAACATCAAATATAAGAAAAAATCCGCAACCATCGGATGATAAGGAGAAAGATAATGATACCATGTAATGAACTTTTAAGAAGCTACAAACGCTACGAAGAGGAATATGATAACAGAGCTCTTGAAGTATTAAAGAGCGGTTATTATATCCTGGGTAACCAGGTTAAGAGCTTTGAGGAGGAATTCGCCAAAAAGCTGGGAGAGGGCTGCTACTGCGCAGGCGTTGACAACGGACTTAACGCAATTTCGATAGGCCTTCATGCTGCCGGAATAAAGGCAGGGGATGAGGTTATCATGCAAGCTAACGGCTATATTGCCACAACCCTTGGAATCACCCAGAACGGCGCAACTCCGGTATTCATAGAGCCTGATGAGTATTATCTTTTAGATGGTGACAGGATTGAGGCCGCGATCACCGAGAGAACAAAGGCCGTGCTTGTTACACATCTGTATGGACAGTGCACAAGGATGGACAAGATCGTTGAGATCTGCAAGAAACATAACCTTATGCTTTTTGAGGACTGTGCCCAGTCCCATTTTGCATCATATAAGGGAACCAATTCGGGATTATTTGGTGATGCTGCTTTCTTCAGCTTTTATCCTACCAAGAATTTAGGCGGCTTCGGCGATGGCGGCGGAGTAGTATCCCGCAATAAGGAATATATTGACAAGATCAAGACCTTAAGAAACTACGGCTCGGATTACCAGTACCACAATATCCTCCCCGGATATAATTCGCGTCTTGATGAGATGCAGGCAGGCCTTTTAAGAGTAAAGCTGTCCCATATGGACGAGCTTATTGACACAAGACGTAAGATCGCCGACAGATATCTTGCCGGAATCCACAATCCCAAGGTTATCATGCCTACGATAGCAGAGGGTTGCGAGGTTATATGGTATCTGTTTGTTGTAAGGGTTGAGGATCAGGCAGGCTTCAGAAAGTACCTTGAGGAAAACGGAGTGGGTTCTGCAGTCCACTTCCCCAAGACGCCTTATGAGCAGCCGGCAATGGAATATTTAGGTTACAAGGCCGGTACATGCCCCATCGGAGAAAAGTACTGCCGCACCGTTGTATCACTTCCCATGATGGACTATATGTCGGATGAAGAAATCGAGACGGTTATAAGGGTTGTGAACGCATATTAAAAGGGAGCCGACATGGAAAGAAAACATTATCTTATAGATATCCGCCGTAACGTGGAAGAGGACGGAGAGCTTCTTGTTGTGGAGCATAACAATAATCCCCTGCCCTTCGATATTAAGCGTGTGTTCTGGGTCTGCAATGTCAAGCCAGGAGCAAGAAGAGGAGAGCATGCCACCAAGGTCACAAAGCTTGTGCTTGTGCCGGTTGCAGGCAGCTGCGACGTTGAGGTGGATGATGGTGAAAATAAAAAGGTCTATCATATGGATGATCCCACAAAGGGACTGTACATTGATGAGATGATCTACCGCACAATGTTCAACTTTACACCTGACTGCATAATGGTGGCCTTCTGTGACCATCCCTATCAGCCCGGTAACGAAACCTATGAGGACTACAACGAATTTTTAGAGGCAGTTAAAAAGCTTTAACAATGGCAAGAGAAGATTTAAGCAGGATACTAAACAGAATATCGGATGATTTTGCCGGAAGGTACGAAGAAAGCCTTGTTAAGGCAAAATCAATGCATTCGGACGAAGAGATAAAGGCCTGGATAGAAGAGAGAAATGATAAGCTAAACGTGTCCCTTAAACTGGTCTCGCTTGATGAGTGCAGTCCCTGGTACCATGACAGGGCCGAAGGAGTGATAAGGAACGAAAAGGGAAGTTTCTTTAAGATAGCGGGAGCTAAATGGTCCTACATTGAAAACGGTGAGCGTATCGAGAAGGAACAGCCCATAATACTTCAGGATGAAATAGGATTTTTAGGGATCCTGTGCTGTAAGTATGAGGGAGAATGGCATTATCTCATGCAGGCCAAGATAGAACCCGGAAATGTCAATGTGGTTCAGTTATCTCCCACACTTCAGGCTACGAAGAGTAACTTTACTCAGGCCCACGGCGGCAAAAAGCCGGCATTCCTTGAGTATTTCATGAACATGAAGCCCGAGGATATCATTGTTGATCAGATCCAGTCAGAGCAGTCTTCAAGATTCCTTCATAAGAGAAACCGGAATGTGATACTGCGGATTGATGAAATGATCAGGGAACCTGATTCCCACCGATGGATGACTCTATCCCAGATAAAGGCCATGATGCATGAGGATAACATGGTCAACATGGATACAAGAACCGTTTTAAGCTGTATTCCCTATGTGCTCATGGGCCAGGATGGGGACGTGCCCTTTAAAAACAAGTCCTACTTCTATAAGACAGCCTGGAGCATGAACAGGGCAACGATAGCCGAGCTTTATCATGAGATAAACGACTACAAGATGTTTTCCGAAGGAACGGTCAAAAAGACAGCTCTTGCAGAACTTAAAAAATGGCATTTTACGGAGAATGATTTTTCCTGTAGGGAGGAGTATCCCTTTAAGGTGGTCTTCTGCGATATTAACATCGAGGGCCGTGAGGTTACACACTGGCGGCAGCCCCTGTTTGCGGCAAACGGTAAGGCAGTGTTCGGACTCTTCTGTTGCGATGATGAGGGGGTTATGAAGTTCCTTGTTAAGGTGCGGCCCGAAATAGGCTGTTTTGACAAGATCGAAATAGGCCCCACGGTGCAGCGTGAAGCTTCCGGCAGTCAGGAGCTTGATGATGTAGAAAAAATGTTCCTTGATAAGCTCAATAAAAATGAGGATATCATTGCGGATACTGTTTTGTCCGAGGAGGGCGGCAGGTTCTACCAGGAGGAAAATCGTAACGCCATAATACTGATCAACAAGGATGAGATGGGAGAGGTTCCAAAGGGTTATATCTGGAGTGACTACGGAACGCTGAATATACTGACCCAGGTTAACAACTGCCTGAACATACAGCTTCGAAACCTGCTCTCGCTTATTGAAGTTTAAATGCTTGGAAACTGATATTCCGGACATGCTTAGGGCAGCAGGCTGAGAATTTTGCCGGAAACAGATAATAAATACAGGTGGATTTCTATGATACGAATGGGAATTTTAGGGGCGGCGGATATTGCAAAAAGAAGATTTCTGCCGGCACTTAAAAACGCAAAGGGGTATGATTTTGCCGGAGTGGCCTCGGCAACTAATGAGGAGAGAATGGCTCCCCTTAAGGCACTTGATGCCGAAAGCGAATACAAAGAGGGATCTTATGATGCCAGAATGGAGAAGGTTCGGGCACTTTCCGAGGAATTCAGCGGAAGAACATATGAAAGCTATGAAGAACTTTTAAATGATAAGGATGTGGATGCGGTTTACATACCACTTCCTCCCGCACTTCACTATTACTGGGGTAAAAAGGCACTCCTTGCGGGTAAGCACGTTTATATGGAAAAGCCCTTTACAATAGCGGATGAGCTGACCAGAGAGCTTGTAACCCTTGCGGAAGATAGGGGCCTTGCGCTGTTTGAAAATTACGGGTTTACCTATAACGACCAGATAAAGAAAATCGAGTCCCTTATGACGGACAAGGTAAAGTTCGGAGAGCTGCGCCTTATAAGAGGTTACTTCGGATTCCCCAAGCGGGCCGACAGTGATTTCAGATACAATAAAAAACTGGGCGGAGGAGCGCTGCTTGACTGCGGCGGATACTGTTTAAAGCTTGCAAGGCACTTCCTTGGAGATGATATGAAGATACTTGCGGCAACAGCCTCCGGGATGCCGGGACATGATGTTGACGGCTGGGGTTCGGTGATGGCCGTATCAAAAGAAGGCGTAACCTGCCAGTTATCCTTCGGAATGGACAACCAGTACAAGTGTGAGGCCGAGTTCTGGGGGAGCATTGGAACCATACATTCCCCGAGAATATTCACACCGCCGCCATCATTTATTCCGAAACTGTCATTAACCACAAGGGACGGCATAGAGTATATTGAGGCGGGGGCCGAGGATGCTTTCCTTCACGGACAGGAGAAATTTGCAGAGTGCGTGGAGTCACAGGATAAAAGAGATCTTGAATATTGGGAGATATTAAACCAGAGTAAGTTTTTTGACACTGCAGAAAAAATGATGGGTATTTAAAATGGGTAAAAAAGAATTAACACAGGCTGATAATTTTTATAACAGGGAGCTGTCATGGATATTATTTGATGAGCGTGTTTTAGGAGAGGCAAGGGATAAGAACAATCTCCTTTTGGAGCGTCTTAAATTCCTGTCCATTACAGCATCGAACCTTGACGAATTCTTCATGGTAAGAGTTGCATCCCTTATCGATATGGACCATGCAGGCTACAGCAAAAAGGATATAGCCGGATTAACGCCCATAGAGCAGCTTCAGAAGATCGGGAAGAGCACCCATGACCTTGTAAAAGAGCAGTATTCCACCTTTAACAGATCTCTTCTTCCGGAGATGCATGATAAGGGTATTAATCTTCTGACCTCCTATAAGCAGTTAACCGAGGAGCAGGCCCGGATAATAGATGAATATTTTGAGGAAGAGGTGTTTCCTGTATTAACTCCCATGGCGGTTGACTCTTCGCGTCCCTTCCCCCTTGTGCGCAACAAGTCCCTGAATATAGGCGCGCTCATCAGGAAAAAGGATGAGGATAAAACTGTTGATTTTGCAATGGTGCAGGTTCCCGCGGGTCTTCCCAGGATCGTGTACCTGCCGGGAGAGGATGAGAACTCAAAGACTCTGATCCTCCTTGAAGAGGTCATAAGACGTAACATCGGACAGCTGTTTTTAAATTATGATGTGGTCTGCGCTCATCCCTTCAGGGTAATGCGCAACGCCGATCTGTCAATCGACGAGGATGATGCAGCGGATCTGCTGGCTGAGATTGAAAAGCAGGTAAAGAGACGTCAGTGGGGCGAGGTCATCAGGCTTGAAATAGAGGATGGCGCCGATAAGGCACTTGAGAAGCGCCTTAAGAAGGAATTCAATATTACTGAGGAAGCTGTTTATAAGATAAACGGTCCCATTGACTTAACCTTCCTTATGAAATTGTACGGGATAGAGGGCTTTGACCATTTAAGGAATAAAAAGCACGTTCCGGCACCTAATCCCATGCTTAAGCCGGATGAGAGCATTTTCGCCCAGATACGTCATCAGGATATCCTGCTCCATCACCCCTATGAAACCTTCCAGCCGGTCATTGATTTTATAAAGCGGGCTGCCAAGGATCCGGACGTTCTTGCAATCAAGCAGACACTTTACCGTGTCAGCGGCAATTCGCCCATAGTTGCGGCCCTTGCTGAGGCTGCGGAAAACGGCAAGCAGGTCATGGTACTTGTGGAGCTTAAGGCCAGGTTTGATGAGGAAAACAACATCGTCTGGGCCAGAAAGCTTGAGCAGGCAGGCTGCCATGTTATATACGGACTTGTGGGACTTAAAACCCACTGCAAGATAACCCTTGTTGTGCGCCGGGAGGAGGACGGAATCCGCCGCTACGTTCATTTGGGAACAGGTAACTACAACGATCAGACCGCCAAGCTTTATACGGACATAGGACTCTTGACCTGTCAGGAGGCTATCGGCGAGGATGCAACGGCGGTATTCAACATGCTGTCGGGCTATTCGGAGCCCAAAAGCTGGAATGCCCTTGCGGTTGCTCCCTACTGGCTTAAGAAGAGGTTTCTGCATCTTATCCACCGGGAGAGGGACAATGCCCTTTCGGGAAAATCATCCGGTATTAAGGCCAAGGTCAATTCCCTGTGCGATAAGGACATAATCGAGGCATTGTATGAGGCTTCCGAGGCAGGTGTTAAGATTGAACTTGTTATCCGTGGAATCTGCTGCCTAAAGGCAGGCGTAAAGGGACTGTCTGAGAACATTTCAGTGCGCTCCATTGTGGGTGATTTTCTTGAACATTCAAGAGTATTCTGGTTTGAAAATGCGGGTAATTACGAGATTTACTGCGGCTCAGCGGACTGGATGCCCCGAAATCTTGAAAGACGTGTTGAGATACTTTTCCCCATTAGGGACGATAACCTTAAAAAGAGGGTTCTTGGCATCCTTGAGACCCTTCTGGCGGATACCGTTAAGGCAAGAGTCTTAAATCCGGAAGGTACCTATGACAGAATAGATAAGCGAGGAAAGGAAATCCTCTGCGCCCAGAGCTTTTTTGCGGAGGATGCAAGGGAAGCGGCAAAGAAGGCGTTCGGGACTGATAACGCAGGGGCAGCAGGGGAGAGAACCTTTACCCCGCGGGAGGCAGAAAAGTGAATCAATTGACTTTTCCCGGGGATTTGTTATACTGAAACAAAGGTGCTGCCGATAGACGGTTGCCCTGGTAATTAGCTAAAAATAACCGCTAAGTTTCTCAGGCCTAGGCGGTTATTTTTTATGTGAAATCTTGTAAACAAGACCTACAGTAGTTACAATCAATATACCGAACTGAAATAATTCAGAGTAACTGACCATGACTATCCCTCCTTTCATAAATGGAGGGAAATATCCCTCCTATAATGAGGGAAACCGCCTACCGAATAGGTAACACCTTTGCGTGAATATATTATACTATATCGAACAAGTGTTTGCAATGGGAGAAAATAGAAAGTGAGAAAAATAATACTGGGATCGGGATCTCCGAGGAGGAAAGAGATTTTAGGCTCTGCCGGTTATGATTTTGAGGTCATCACCTCGGAGGCAGATGAAAATATAGAATTATGTAAACCAGAAGAAATGGTTAAGGAGCTTTCAAAGCGAAAGGCCATGGCAGTCGCAGATGTGATAGTAAAAGGCGATGCCCGCGGGAAAATCGATAGAGAAGAAGTTATGTCAACCGGCGGATTCCTTGTTATAGGTGCCGACACCCTTGTCTTTATGGACGGAAAGCCCATGGGCAAGCCCCATTCAAAAGAAGAGGAGATTGAATTCTTAAAGAAAATGTCCGGGAAAAGCCATGATGTCATTACCGGTGTGACTTTGGTATATGACCTAAACGGAGAAATCAAGTCCCATTCCTTTGCATCGACCACAGTGGTTAATGTGGCAGCTCTTACTGATGAGGAGATCGAGTGGTACTTATCAACCGGTGAGTGGACCGACAAGGCGGGTGGCTATGCAATCCAGGGATATTTTGCAAAATTCATCACAGGTATTGAAGGTGAGTACAATAATGTGGTAGGATTTCCGCTGGCGGCATTTTACAGGGAACTCATGGAATTAAATATCATGAAGTAATTCGTGAAAATAATTGTGATATGATTTTATAAACTGACATCATTGGAAGAACATATCAATCAAATACACATATATGGAGGCATATCATGCGAGTTTACGATGACGAGGTTTTAGAGTTCTTTTTGGAAAATCAGACACAGCTCTTCGATGAAGAGGTGGCATCTACCCTTGACGAAGCAGATGAATTTTTAGAGGAGTGCATGGCCCAGGTTGTGGATTCCATCGATGAGGTCCGTGACTATTTCGAGGAGATGGACCTTGAAGGTATGTCCGACGAGGAACTTGAAGAGGCCTCCGAGGTATTTAAAATGCCGGACGGAAGATACCTTATTCTGGAGGGATAATATAAACGTAAGGCGAGACATATGTTCCGGCAGTACGCCTCAGCACCACACATAATGTTTTTTGCTGCATCGTCTCGATTCTCGATTCATTAAGTGAACCACACTTTGGAACCGTCCGGGACCGCGGTAATCGGAATCCATTCCTTGTGTACCGCTAAAAATCCATCCATGGATTTTTGTCCCTGGGTAGAGGTGGTTCACTAAATTCATCTTCGATCTCGCGCTGTCGACGCAAAAAATATTATGTTTGTGCTTCGGCTTACCATGTAAATATTTAAACGAAAAATTTGTAATCATACATAACAGGAGACTATGAAAAAATGATCAGTGCGAATAATGTGACCTACCGCGTAGGCAAGAAGGCCCTTTTCGAGGACGTTAACATCAAATTCACCGAAGGCAACTGCTACGGTGTGATCGGCGCAAACGGCGCCGGCAAATCAACCTTTTTAAAGATTTTATCGGGAGAGCTCGAAACAACAAACGGAGATATTGCAATAACTCCCGGACAGCGTCTATCAGTCCTCGAACAGGATCACTTCAAATATGACGAGTACCCTGTAATGGACACGGTCATCATGGGCAATCAGAGACTATACGACATCATGAAGGAGAAGGACGCCATCTATGCCAAGGAGGATTTCTCCGACGAGGATGGCATAAGAGCCAGCGAACTTGAGGCGGAATTTGCGGAGATGGATGGCTGGGAGGCTGAAAGCAATGCGGCAAACCTGTTAAACGGTCTTGGAATAGATACGGAGCTTCATTATGCGATCGTAGGAGACTTAACAGGCCCTGAGAAGGTGAAGGTACTTTTGGCCCGGGCACTTTTCGGAAATCCCGATATCCTGCTTTTAGATGAGCCCACTAACCATCTTGACCTTGACGCTATTGAGTGGCTCGAGGAATTCCTTATCAATTTTGAAAATACAGTCATTGTGGTTTCCCATGACAGATATTTCTTAAATAAGGTCTGCACTCACACTGCAGACATCGACTATGGCAAGATCCAGCTTTACGCAGGCAACTATGATTTCTGGTATGAGTCAAGTCAGCTTCTTATCCGTCAGATGAAGGAAGCTAACAAGAAGAAGGAAGAGAAGATCAAGGAACTGCAGGAGTTTATTTCACGATTTTCCGCGAATGCGTCAAAATCAAAGCAGGCGACTTCAAGAAAGAGAGCCCTCGAAAAGATCGAACTCGATGAGATCAAGCCTTCAAGCAGAAAGTACCCTTACATTGACTTTAGGCCAGACAGAGAGATCGGTAACGAGGTTTTGTTTGTTGAGGGCATTTCCAAGACCATTGACGGGGTTAAGGTTCTTGACAACATTTCCTTTAACTTAGGACATGATGACAAGGTTGCTTTCGTAGGCGGCAACGAGATCGCCAAGACTACACTGTTTAAGATCCTCATGGGTGAAATGGAACCGGATGAGGGAACCTATAAGTGGGGTGTCACAACAACCCAGGCTTATTTTCCTCATGATTATACAGAGGAGTTCGATCATGACTACACCATAACCGACTGGCTCATGGGCTATTCACCGGTTAAGGATGTGACCTATGTAAGAGGTTACCTGGGCAGAATGCTGTTCCCCGGTGAGGACGGTGTTAAGAAGATCAATATTTTATCAGGTGGCGAGAAGGTCCGCTGCCTTCTGTCAAAAATGATGATCTCAGGGGCCAATATCCTGCTCCTTGACGAGCCCACAAACCATCTGGACATGGAGAGCATTACCGCTCTTAACAACGGACTTATCAAGTTCCCCGGCGTTGTGCTCTTTACCTGTCACGATCATCAGTTCGTTGAGACAACGGCAAACCGCATAATGGAGATTTTACCGGATGGCTCTCTGATCGATAAGATCACGACCTATGACGAGTATCTCGCATCCGATGAGATGGCACGTAAGAGATTCGTGTATACGGCCCAGGCTGAGGATGATGAGGACTAAAGCATGAAGTTACTGTGTGTGGACCTTGACGGTACATTACTGGATTCGGAAAAAAATATAAGCGATGGGAATCTTGCGGCCATAAACGAGATGGTGGCCCGGGGCCATCGTTTTGCAATTGTAACGGGGCGCCCTTTAAAGAGCGCCCTGCGTGTTGCGGAGGATAATGACCTGTGCAGGCCCGGCATGTACGTGGCATCCTTTAACGGAGGTCAGATCTACGACTGCGCTGGGCGCAAAATCATCCATGAGGAGCGTATGGATCCGGATCTTGCTGCCTATGTATTTAAGAAAGCAGAGGAAGCAAATCTTCACATCCATACCTATAATGACACTCATGTAATATGCAGCAGGGATGATGAGGAGCTTAGGTTTTACCTTAAGAATACAAAGCTTGAGGCAGTCATAACCGATGACCCTTTGGGATACCTTGATAAGCCACCCATAAAGCTCATAGTAATGTCTATGGGCGGTAGAGAGGTTTTGGAGCCCTTCAGGGACAGCCTGCATAACTGGGCTGAAGGTAAGCTCTCAAGCATATTTTCACATCCCACACTGCTTGAGTATTCTTCCGTGAGCCTGGGGAAAGGCAAAGCGGTGGAGATGTTATGTAAACTATGTGATGTGAGGATTGAAGACTCAATAGCCTGCGGCGATGAGGAGAACGATCTTACAATGCTTGAAATGGCAGGTCTGGGAGTCGCAATGCAGAATGCAACGGACACTGTCAAGGCTGCTTCGGGGTATATTACCGAAAATGATAACGATCATGACGGCATTTCGGAGGTTATAGGGAAATTCATACTTAACCCCTGATTTTCATTGTGATTTTACGGGCTTTTATGATATTATAATATTTGTGTCAGTTTAACTATCGGCAGACAGAACCTGCCGGGAAACTGGCTGTGTATCCACATAATCCATGAGGAGATTTTCCATGAAAAAAGATAATGACATTATCAAGATTTTGATCGTGGTATTTGCCGTGCTTATTGCCGCACTTGTTATCGGCGGAGGCATTTACCTTTTGACAGCATCCAAGAAGGTTACGTCACTTACCCTCGCTCCTGATTTTTCAGAGACCGAGCTGGGCATTGGAAGCGAGTATATCTTTACGGTTTCCGCAACACCTGCTAAGGCATCACTTAAGAAGGTTGAGTGTGTATGCGATGATCCAAATGCCACATTCGAGATGGGCAAGGACGGTAAGGCAACGCTTGTAACCGGAGCTACAGAGGGTACCGTTACCGTATATGTACAGTATAAGAAGATCGAGAGTAATGTATTAACCTTCCAGGTTGTTGATATCGCCGCAAGGGAAGCAGAGGAAGCAGCAGCCGCAGAGGCGGCAGCTCAGGCTGAGGCAGAAGCAGCTGCAGCAGAAGCGGCAGCCGCAGAGGCAGAGGCCGAGGTTAAGATGTATGTTAAGATGACGGGCGACAATGTTAATATACGTGCAGAGAACAACACGGACTGCGATGTCCTTGGTAAGGCCAAGAAGGGTGATATGTTTGAAAAGGTTGAGACAGTGGATGACTGGACACATATCATATACAACGGCCAGGACGGATACATCAAGACTGAATACTTAACGGATATTACAGAAGAAGAGTACAACGGAGGATCCTCAGACAGTTCTGATAGCAGCGAGACGGCATCAGAGACCAAGACCGAGGAGAAGAAGGAAGAGACGACTGCAGAGGACACGGCAGCCGCAGAAGCAGCAGCCGCAGAGGCAGCAGCTAAGGCAGCAGAGGAAGAGGCTCAGAAGGCTCTTGAGGAGGCAGCTGCAGCACAGGCAGCTCTTGCAGCCCAGGCAACAGCAGGGCTTACACCTATTGCTTGTAAGGACGGTACCTGCTATGTAACAGCCGCACAGCTTCAGAAGATCCATGCAACCTGGGATTTCGCCGGAGATGCCATTGAAATGGCCGGACACCATAACATCGGCGAGCTTGAGGCCGTTATCGGAGCAACACAGCATTAGTAAACAATTATAGATAATATATGTCAGAATACCTCATTCCTTAATGGGATGGGGTATTTTGTATTTTTTTATTTCTTCTGTTATTTTTCCGACTTTTGTGGTAACGTATATTTGTATGTGAATTTTTCTGCATCGCAGATGATATGAAGGAGATAAGATAAATATGATGGAAAGAAAGAGTGTCATTGACATACTGGTTATTGTATTTGCTGTTGTTGATGCTGTTTTTCTGATCTTTGCCGCAATTTATTTACTGACGGCCTCAAAGAAGATAACAAGCCTGCAGCTTACGGCAGATTTTAATGAAAGCGAGATTGGTGTGGGAAGTGAGTATTCCTTTACGGTTTCCGCAACACCTGCCAAGGCATCCCTTAAGAAGGTTGAGTGCGAATGTGATGATCCCAATGCAACCTTTGAAATGGGTAAGGATGGTAAGGCAACGCTGATAACCGGATCCACAGAAGGAACGATCACTGTATATGTTAAGTATAAAAAGGTTGAGAGTAACAAACTGACCTTTAATGTTGTAGACCTTGCGGCAAGGGCCCAGGCGGAGGCTGAAGCAGCTGCAGAGGCAGCAGCCGCAGAAGCAGAGGCAGCCGCAGAAGCAGAGGCAGCTGCGGAGGCAGAGGCAGCTGAGGTCAAGGAATATGTTAAGATGACCGGCGATAATGTCAATGTAAGAGCAGAGAATAATACCGACTGCTCTGTCCTCGGCAAGGCTAAGAACGGAGAGGTATTTGAAAAGGTCGAGGATGTGGATGACTGGACACACATCATTTACAATGGCCAGGACGGATATATTAAGTCAGAGTACTTGACTTCTGCTACTGAAGAGGAATATTTAAGCGCATCCTCATCATCTTCTGACACTGAGGAGAAGACAGAAGAAAAGAAGGAAGAGACAACTGCAGAGGATACGGCAGCAGCAGAAGCAGCTGCAGCAGAAGCCGCAGCAAAGGAAGCGGAGGAAGCGGCAGCTAAGGCCGCAGAAGAAGCAGCAGCTCAGCAGGCAGCTCTTGCGGCTGCAGCAGCGGCTCAGGCCTATACAATTAATTGTGCTGACGGTGTTCAATCCTTCTCGAAGACGCAATATGATTTCATCAAGGCACATTGGTCATATACCGGAGACTGGGAGGCATATGCTCACAAGCATACAAAAGCCGAACTTATACAGGTCTGTGAGATTGAAGGCGGAGTTTACCAATAAGTCTACATAACATTAACCCGGGCTTGCCCCGGGTTTTGTTTTTAAAAGGGAAGCATTAAAGCCGCTAATGAATGACATGGCTTGATACATAGGAGAAAATTATGGGCGCGATAGCAGGTGAAAATAAAATAAACACAGTGGTTTTTGACCTGGGAAATGTTCTTGTGAAGTTTGGATGGGAGGAGGCCTTCCATGAATACTTCGGATGGTACGGTGAGACCTTTGAAAGAGTAGCCAATGCCACCACAAGGCATGAGGACTGGAACCGTCATGATAAGGGAGATCTGTCCGAGGAGGAAATGCTTAAGCGCTTCATATCAAACGATTCTTCTGTTGAAAAGGAGATAAGGGAGCTTTACGATCATCTGGATGTTCTTGTGACTCCCCTTGATTACGCCCATGACTGGGTGAGTGGCCTAAAAAAAGCAGGCTATAAGGTATATATCCTCTCAAACTACTCCAGAAAGACCTTTAACCTGGGCATTAAGAACGGAAAGCTGTCCATCGTTACTGAGGCTGATGGAGCGGTGATATCCTATCAGGAGCAGCTTATAAAGCCCGATCCCGCAATCTACGAATGCCTATTTGACCGGTATGATATCACACCCTCCGAGGCAGTGTTTATCGATGACCGCGCCGATAACGTTGCGACCGGTATAAGGTGCGGGATGCATGGGATCATCTTTAAGACTAAGGAGCAGGTGCTCAAGGAACTTGGGGAACTTGGAGTGAAATTTTAAGCGAAGTTGTGTAGGCGTGTGAGGAAGTTCGAGTTATGGATTTGGGATACGGTTTAGAGCGACTGTGTAAGTGTATGGAGAAGACATAATCAATTTTTCGGGGCTCTCCGGAGCCGCGTTACTTAACGAAACCGACTGATTAAGGAAGGTTGAGTTTAGTAACGTACGCTGCGAGGACCGAGAGCGAAAGCGTCCCCGAAAAATTTGAGTTATGTCTTCGACATACACGTATAATTACCGAACTTCCATATAGCACCTACCATGTAATTTTGCTATAATATAAGTTCACCGAGTTACTTGATTTTGCGCGTAGCGCATCTGCAACATAAACAGGAAGAGGCATTAACATGTTAACACTTAGGAACGTACACTTTTCCCTTCCGGAAAAGCCGAACTTAATAAATGGGGTGTCCCTGGACATCCATCCCGGAAAGCTTACGGTTATCACCGGCCCCAACGGTGGCGGCAAGACCTCGATCGCCAAGCTGATCGCGGGGATTTATCGTGCAACCGAAGGTACGATTGAAATTGACGGTGAGGATATAACAGAGGCATCCATCACCGAACGGGCAAGGAAGGGCGTGGCATATGCCTTTCAGCAGCCGGTCAGCTTCAAGGGACTGACAGTTAAGGACCTTATGGAGACAGCAGCCGGAGAGGAAATGCCGGAGGCAAAGCTGTGCGCATATCTGGAGAGAGTCGGATTGTGCGCAATGGAATATATGAACCGTCCTCTGGATTCCCACCTATCAGGTGGAGAGATGAAGAGAATTGAAATTGCAACGGTTCTCGCAAGATCCGCCAAATACGTGATCTTTGACGAGCCTGAGGCGGGCATTGACCTTTGGAGTTTCACAAGTCTTATCGATACCTTTAAAAACCTTAAAAAGGACAACAATCACGGACTTCTCATAATCTCCCATCAGGAGAGGATCCTTAAGATTGCCGATGAGATCGTGGTTATTTCAGACGGCAGGGTTACCTGCACGGGAGATTCAGAAACGGTTCTTCCCCACCTTTTAAAGGACGGATTTTCCGCGACCTGTCCTTTGGGAAAGGAGAGATGCTAAATGGAACTTAATAAGATAACTGAAGATATATTAAAAGAGATCACCGACTGGGACGGACTGTTTAAGGGGGCTTATTCCCTTAGGGAAAACGGTGAGTGCATTACCTACCAGAACAGCGATCACATCCGTATCGTTAAGAAGACCGATAAGCCGGGGATCGACATCTACATTTCAAACGAGGCCCAGGGAGAATCCGTATATATTCCTGCCTGCGTTACAAAATCAGATGTTAAGGATCTTGTGTACAATGACTTTCACGTTCAGGAAGGCGCTGATGTTGTGATCGTTGCCGGTTGTGGCGTGCATACCGATGGCGAGGAAGGATCAAACCATAACGGAATCCACAGGTTTTTAATGGAGAAGAACTCCCATGTAATATACAAGGAGAAGCATTTGGGTTATGGCAGCGGAAGCGGTAAGAGAGTGATCGATCCCGTAACGGAAGCCTATATCGGAGAGGGCGCTGTCCTTGAAATGGAGACACTGCAGCTTGGCGGTGTGGACAGGACAAACCGTAATACTAAGGCAGAACTTTTAAAGGATGCCAGGCTCATAATCCATGAGAGCATCCAAACGAACAACGATGATCAGGCGGAAACTCATTTTGAGGTTACCATGAACGGTGAGGATTCGGCAGTTGATCTTATCAGCCGTTCAGTTGCAAAGGGCAATTCCCTGCAGAGCTACACCTCAAGGATCATCGGTAATAAGAGGTGTACCGGGCATTCCGAGTGTGATGCCATCCTGGCCGATAATGGCCGTGTACTTGCCCAGCCGGCACTTGATGCCAACGACCTTGATGCTTCCCTTATCCACGAGGCAGCCATAGGCAAGATAGCCGGTGAGCAGATAATCAAGCTCATGACCTTAGGACTTACCGAAGAGGAAGCCGAGGAGAAGATCATCGCAGGATTTTTAGGCGCATGATTTTGCCGAAGGGCGATAGATTGTAGATTCGATTTGAAGTAGATGGTGAGAGATATGAATGAGAGAACTACAACTGAAGTGAAAATAGATAACGGACGGATAGAGGACATTATCCACAGGAATCCTGAGGAGGCATATCAGGACCTTATTACACGTGTGAAAAAATATCATCCCTCCGATGATGTGTCCCTGATAGAGTCGGCCTACAGCCTGGCGAAAGAGGCCCATAAGGACCAGAAGAGAAAATCAGGCGAGCCCTACATAATACACCCACTTGAAACTGCGATAATACTTGCGGAGCTGCAGCTCGACAAGGAATCAATCGTGTCAGGCCTTCTGCATGATGTGGTTGAGGATACTGACTACACCTACGAGGATATAAAGGAAAAGTTCGGCGAGTATGTGGCAATAATCGTCGAGGGTGTGACGAAGCTTGAAAAAATCAAATATAACGGCGACAAGCTTGAATATCAGGCGGAGAACCTTAGGAAGATGTTCCTGGCAATGAGTAAGGATATCCGTGTTATCATGGTCAAGCTTGCAGACCGCCTTCATAATATGAGGACCCTTCAGTTCCAGCCCCCGGAGAAGCAGAAGGAGATAGCAAGGGAGACCCTTGATATATACGCGCCTCTGGCTGAGAGACTTGGTATCAGTAAGGTTAAGGTTGAACTGGATGATCTGTCTTTTAAGTATCTCAATCCGGAAGCCTATAAGGATCTTGTTGACAAGGTTGCGGTTAAAAAAGGCGAGAGGGAGGATTATGTCCAAAGCATAATCGATGAGGTTTCAAAACGTGTACTCGATGCGGGAATTGATGCAACCTTTGACGGAAGGGTTAAGCATTTCTTCAGTATTTACCGTAAGATGGTGAACCAGAACAAGACCCTTGACCAGATATATGATCTGTTTGCAGTACGAATTCTTGTTAATACCGTGCCGGACTGTTATGCGGCCCTCGGCGTTATCCATGATATGTACAAGCCCATACCGGGCAGGTTTAAGGACTATATCGCCATGCCGAAGCCGAACATGTACCGTTCGCTTCACACAACGCTTATAGGTCCAAATGGAAAGCCCTTTGAGATCCAGATCAGGACCTACGACATGCACCGTACCGCTGAATACGGTATCGCAGCCCACTGGAAGTATAAGGAGGCCTCAAACGGTAAGAAACCCGAGGAATCCGAGGCAGAGAAGATGACCTGGCTGCGGCGTATCCTTGACTGGCAGGTTAACCTTTCCGATAATAAGGAATTTTTAAATCTTGTAAAATCAGACTTTGACCTGTTTTCCGATACGGTTTACTGCTTTACTCCCGAGGGGGATGTGAAGACTCTGCCGGCAGGCTCCACACCGGTTGATTTTGCGTATGCTATTCACTCAGGCGTAGGCAACAGGATGAGTGGTGCCCGGGTAAACGGACAGCTTGTTACCATCAACTATGAGATAAAGAACGGTGACCGGGTTGAGATCATCACCTCACAAAATGTACGTGGACCGTCAAGGGACTGGCTTAAGATCGTTAAGAGTACCCAGGCCCGGAATAAGATAAATCAGTGGTTTAAGAACGAGCTTAAGGATGAGAATATAAGCAAGGGTAAGGAACTCATGCTGTCCTTCTGCCATTCAAAATCAATTGACCCTGCAGTGCTGTTTGTACAGCCCTATATGCAGGCCATAATGGATAAGTACGGCTTCAAGGAATGGAATATGGTCTATGCGGCTGTTGGTCATGGAGGCTTAAGAGAAGGCACCATTATCAACAGGATGCAGGAGCTGTATGATAAGGATCACCCCCATATTATCTCAAACGATGAGATATTAGAGGATATCAACGATCCCAATCGCCAGAACAAGATCAAGGTGAGAAGCCGCGGTGGCGTTGAGGTTATGGGCGCTGATGGTGTTGCAGTTAAGTTTTCAAAGTGCTGCTCACCTATTCCAGGTGATGAGATCGTGGGCTATGTGACAAGGGGACGAGGTGTATCAATTCACCGCTCTGACTGTATCAATATGCTGAACCTCCCTGAGGAGGAGCGTATGAGAGTCATCGAGGCAGAGTGGGAGGAGGAAGATAAATCGGCCAAAACCGATGAGAAGTACCTTGCGGAGATAAGGATATATGCAAGCGACAGGCAGGGACTTCTTGCCGATATCACCAAGACTCTTACTGAAAAGGGAGTTAACATAATATCAATGAATGTGCGGCAGGCCAAGAATGGTGTATGCACGGATTCGGTTACTTTTTCAACCTCAGGTACCATGGAGCTTATGAACATAATCGAAAAGCTCCGACAGGTTGAAAGCGTTATAGATATTGAGAGAACGAGAGGATAATTCAAGATTTCGGGAATTGATTTGAAGTTTCTGTTTTGTATGATTCCCAGCGAAAAGTTATGTTAACCAAGACGATGGTCTTAATGTTGGAGTTATGCAAATCGGAACGATAATTTCGGTTCCATGTTATGTCAACTAGAAGGAGGCATGTAATGGGAAAACTGTGTGTGGGCAGACTGGTTTTAGGACCTGTACAGACAAACTGCTATTTTTTATATGACGAGGATGTGAGAAAGTGCATCATAGTGGATCCGGCGCAGAACGGGATCTATGACAAGCTTGTGGATGCGGGGTTCGAACCCGTAGCGGTAATGCTGACCCATGGGCATTTTGATCATATCATGGGATGTCATGAACTCCAGGGAAAGGGGCTTAAGATCTATGCGCTTAAGGAGGAAAAGGATGTTTTGAGAGACTCTGCCTTAAATGCATCTGACGACATCGGAAGACCTTATACTGTTGAGGCTGACAGATTCTTTACTGACGGAGAGGTGTTCACCATTGAGGGGCTCACCTTTAAGATTATTGCAACACCCGGGCATACAAAGGGAAGCTGCTGCTACTACTTTGCAGATGATAAGGTTATGCTGACAGGAGACACGCTTTTTTACTGTTCCGTAGGGCGGTCTGATCTGCCAACAGGCAACGAATCGGAAATTGTGTTATCCGCAAGAAAGCTCACAAGAGACTATCCCGCTGACGTCAGGATATATCCCGGACACGGAGATTTTTCAACTCTTGGCTATGAGAGAACACATAATCCGTTTTGTGTGTAGAGCGTGATGCTTTGGGTTTTGCGTCTTAAGTGGTTAAGTTTGGTTTCATTTCTTTTAATTCAGTGTTTTTAATTCATTATTTTTATTTTCTTATTGCTTACTGATCATATTTATTGTTAATCCGGTTATTTAATCCCCTTAAAGGATATATATTCGATTTTGGTTCCCCTTAAATGAGGTGGCGGGGAACCAAAA
>R03__coassemble_580_pt1 | contig 20026 bp, 13 predicted proteins | sample R03__metabat2_high_PE_019 | metagenome-assembled genome bin R03
TTTAATAAGGAGGAACTATTTATGAACATTTAAGGCGAAGAGTTCATCTTAGGATGCTCAGCAATTGGTGCAGGTCTTGCGGTTATCGCAGGTATCGGCCCCGGTGTCGGCCAGGGTATCGCAGCAGGTCACGCTGCAGCTGCAGTTGGACGTAACCCCGGTGCAAAATCAGATGTTACTTCAACCATGCTTTTAGGTCAGGCCGTTGCCGAGACTACAGGTCTGTATGGTCTTCTTGTAGCAATGCTGCTGTTATTCGTTAAGCCCCTCGTATAAGAGCCAAAAGGCGACAGAGTTGGTTTAGGAATAGAAAGGAGACTGTCACTTGAATCAGATGGTAACAGCTGTTTTGCTGGATGCCGGAATGGAGCGACTGTTCGATCTTGACTTTCAGCTCCTCCACGATGCTGTTTTAACGGCAATCGCGGTATTCTTTCTGTTTTTGCTCATGTCATATCTTCTCTTCAACCCCACAAGGGAACTTTTAAAGAAGAGACAGGAGCGGATAGAGAGTGATTTGGATTCAGCGAAGCAGGATAAAGAAGAAGCTGCTGCCTTAAAGGCCCAGTATGATGACAAGATTGCCAATGCCCAGCATGATGCGGACGCAATCTTATCAAGCGCAAGAAAGAAAGCAGTGGCAAATGAAGAGCAGATCGTTGCCGAGGCCAAGGAAGAGGCTAACAGGATCGTTAAACAGGCAGAGAATGAGGCTGAACTGGAAAAACAGAAGGCAGCCGATGATGTCAAGGCCCAGATCATCGATGTGGCTACAGTTCTTGCAGGCAAGGTTGTATCTGCCAATATTGATGTAGATGTTCAGAATTCACTTGTAGAGGAAACACTTCGCGAAGTAGGTGAGGGCACATGGCAAAATTAGCAACGAAAACCTATTCAGATGCGTTGTTTGAACTGGCGATCGAGGAAGGCATAATTGATGCCCTTTATGAAGAGGTCCTGACAGTGCAGACTGCCCTTCGGGAAAATCCCGAACTCAAGGAGCTGATGATGCACCCAAAGGTCATTCGTGAGGAAAAGGTCACGATCATTGAAAATATCTTCAAGGATAAGGTCAGTGGCGTGCTGTGTGGATTCCTTGTAAGGGTTGTATCCGCAGGAAGATATGAGCTTCTGGACGAGATACTTGATTGCTTCATTGCCGAAGTCAAGGAATACAAGAAAATAGGTATCGCTTATGTTGTAACTCCTACAGAGCTTGGGAGCGAACAGCAGAAAAAGGTTGAACAAAAGCTGCTTGAAACAACATCTTATGAATCCATGGAAATGCATTATGATGTGGATCCCTCTCTTATCGGAGGAATGCAGATCCGTATAGGTGACAAGGTTGTTGACAGCAGTGTTTCTACAAAGCTTATGCAGATATCAAGGCAGCTGCATAAGATACAGCTTAAAAATTCTTAAGAAAGGTGCGTAAGATCCATGAATTTAAGACCAGAAGAGATCAGTTCCGTGATCAAGGATCAAATCAAGAGATACGCAGACTGTTTAGAGGTGTCAGAGGTTGGTACCGTTATTCAGGTTGCGGACGGAATTGCTCGTGTACATGGACTGGAAAATGCAATGCAGGGTGAACTGCTTGAGTTTCCGGGAGAGGTATACGGCATGGTCATGAACCTGGAAGAAGATAATGTCGGTGCGGTTTTGCTGGGCTCCGGCAATATCAATGAGGGTGACATGGTTAAGACTACGGGTCGAGTTGTTGAAGTTCCCGTCGGCGATGAAATGCTTGGTCGTGTTGTTAATGCACTCGGTCAGCCCATCGATGGCAAGGGACCTATTCAGACAAGCAAGTTCCGTAAGATTGAACGTGTTGCCAGTGGCGTTATCACAAGAAAGTCAGTTGATACACCTCTTCAGACAGGTATCAAGGCTATAGATTCCATGATCCCCATCGGACGGGGACAGCGTGAGCTTATTATCGGTGACAGACAGACCGGTAAGACAGCTATAGCTATAGATACGATCATTAACCAGAAGGGCCAGAACGTTAAGTGTATTTACGTTGCGATCGGCCAGAAGGCTTCAACAGTTGCTTCCATAGTTAAGACTTTAGAGGAGTTCGGAGCTATGGAATATACAACAGTAGTTGCATCAACAGCCAGTGAGATGGCTCCCCTTCAGTACATCGCTCCCTATTCGGGATGTGCGATTGGTGAGGAGTGGATGGAAAACGGAGAGGATGTTCTTGTTATTTATGATGACCTCTCAAAGCATGCTACTGCTTACAGAACACTTTCATTGCTTCTGCGTCGTCCACCTGGCCGTGAGGCTTATCCCGGTGACGTATTCTATCTCCATTCAAGACTGCTTGAGAGAGCAGCCCGCATGAGCGATGAGTACGGCGGAGGATCATTAACAGCTCTTCCCATCATCGAGACACAGGCCGGCGATGTATCGGCATATATTCCCACAAATGTTATCTCCATCACAGATGGACAGATATATCTTGAAACCGAAATGTTCAACTCCGGTTTCCGTCCTGCCGTTAATGCAGGTCTTTCAGTATCACGAGTTGGTGGCGCTGCCCAGATCAAGGCTATGAAGAAGATCGCAGCTCCCATCAGAACAGAGCTTGCTCAGTATCGAGAGCTTGCTGCTTTTGCCCAGTTCGGATCGGAACTTGATGCTGATACAAGAGAGAAGCTTGCCCAGGGCGAACGTATCAAGGAAATCTTAAAGCAGGGTCAGTACAGCCCCATGCCTGTTGAATATCAGATCCTGTCAATCTATGTTGTAACACGCAAGCATCTTCTTGATGTGGCTGTTGACAGAATTACTGACTTTGAGAAGGAATTCTTTGAGTTTATTAAGACAAACTATCCTGAGATACCGAAGTCAATTAAGGAGACCAAGGTTCTCTCAGATGATATGGAGCAGACACTTATTAAGGCTATTGGCGAGTTCAAGGCTGATTTTCATTAACTGAGGTGATGACGTATGGCGTCGATGCGCGACATTAAAAGGCGTAAAACCAGTATACAGAGCACACAGCAGATCACAAAGGCCATGAAGCTTGTTTCAACGGTAAAGCTCCAGAGGGCAAAATCACGTGCAGAGCAGTGTAAGAATTACACAGAGTGTATGTACGAGACTATTGTTTCCATGATGGAAAGATCCGGCTTTATAGACCATAAGTATATGAAGCCCAATGACTCCAAGAAGAAGGCAGTTATTGTGATCACCTCTAACAGAGGCCTGGCAGGGGGATACAACAGTAATATTGTAAAACTTGTCACAGGTTCCGATTGGAATAAGGAAGACGTTTCGGTATACGCAGTTGGTAAAAAGGGACGTGATTCCTTAAAGCGTAAGGGTTACGAGATTGTCTTTGATGATGCGGACATTATCAATGAGCCTGTATTGTCGGATGCTGCGGATCTTGGACAGAAGGTACTTGAGGCTTATGCCAATGGTGAAATAGGCGAGATATATATTGCCTATACCATTTTCAAAAATACCGTTGTTCATGTTCCTACGTTGCAGAAGCTTCTTCCCTTATCAATTGACGATCTGACAACGGATTCCGTTATAGGTAAGGAGGGTGAGGAGCCCAAGGCTGTTTCCGCAGAGGAGGCAGTTAAGAAGAGAGCACTCATGACCTATGAGCCCAATGAGATTGAGGCACTTGATCTGATCATTCCGAAGTACATTAACAGTCTCATTTACGGAGCACTTATCGAAGCTGTTGCTTCGGAAAACGGTGCCAGAATGCAGGCCATGGATTCGGCAACGGGAAACGCCGAGACTATGATCTCAACACTGGAACTCCAGTACAATCGTGCCCGTCAGGGTGCTATTACCCAGGAGCTTACGGAGATCATTGGCGGAGCGGATGCGCTTAGCAGCTAGTGTGTGATTTTACGCATTGAATTTAACAGATAAGAATAATAAAAAGGAGAAAAAGCAGTGGCAGATAAGAATGTAGGTAAGATTACCCAGATTATCGGTGCGGTCCTGGACGTTAAGTTCTCGGAAGGCAACCTGCCTCAGATCAACGAAGCCATTAAGGTTAAGAGATCGGATGATTCCGAGCTTGTTGTTGAGGTGGCACAGCACCTGGGCGATGATACCGTAAGATGTATTGCCATGGGCCCCACAGACGGACTGGTCAGAGGAATGGATGCAGTTGCTACAGGCAGTGCCATTTCAGTACCTGTCGGTGAGAAGACACTGGGCAGAATATTCAATGTCTTAGGTGAGCCCATAGATAATAAACCTGCACCTGAGGTTGAAAAGTATTACCCCATCCACAGAAAGGCACCTGCCTTTGAGGAACAGTCAACATCAGCAGAAATGCTTGAGACAGGCATAAAGGTCGTTGATCTTCTCTGTCCCTATCAGAAGGGCGGTAAGATCGGACTGTTCGGTGGCGCCGGTGTAGGTAAGACCGTACTTATTCAGGAGCTTATTCGTAATATTGCGACAGAGCACGGCGGATATTCAGTATTTACCGGTGTTGGTGAGAGAACCCGTGAGGGTAATGACCTTTATCATGAAATGTCAGATTCGGGAGTTATCGATAAGACAACAATGGTATTCGGTCAGATGAACGAGCCCCCGGGAGCAAGAATGAGAGTAGGTCTTGCAGGCCTTACAATGGCTGAGTACTTCAGAGATGAGGGCGGTAAGGATGTCCTCCTCTTCATTGATAATATTTTCCGTTTCACGCAGGCAGGCTCGGAGGTTTCAGCACTCCTTGGCCGTATGCCTTCAGCCGTTGGTTACCAGCCTACACTGCAGACCGAGATGGGTGCACTTCAGGAGCGTATAACATCAACCAAGAACGGATCCATTACATCAGTTCAGGCTGTATACGTACCTGCGGATGACTTGACGGACCCTGCACCTGCAACAACATTTGCACACCTTGATGCAACGACTGTATTGTCAAGATCTATTGTTGAGCTTGGTATTTATCCCGCAGTTGATCCTCTTGAGTCAACCTCCCGTATCCTTGATCCTAGAATCGTGGGAGAGGAGCACTACAGGGTTGCCAGAGGTGTTCAGGAGATCCTTCAGAAGTACAAGGAACTTCAGGATATCATTGCAATCCTCGGTATGGACGAGCTTTCAGAGGATGACAAGCTTACGGTTTCGCGTGCCCGTAAGGTTCAGAGATTCCTATCACAGCCGTTCTTCGTTGCAGGCCAGTTTACAGGTCTCGAGGGACGTTACGTATCAGTTAATGATACTGTCCAGGGCTTTGCTGAGATCCTTGCAGGAAAGCATGACGATATACCTGAAAGCTACTTCTTAAATGCAGGTTCCATAGATGATGTTCTTGCAAAGGTTGAGGCTAATAAGTAAGCAGTTAAGGAGATACTATGGCAGAGGCTAATTTGTTTCATTTAAAAATCATTACTCCCACCCGTGATTTTTATGAAGGGGATGTAACGATGGTGGAGCTTACCACCACTGAGGGAGATATTGGTGTACTTAAAAATCACATACCTCTGACAGCGGTGCTTGCACCCGGCGTGTGCTATATCTATGAGACCGAGAAGGACATAAAGGTCGCAGCTCTTCATGACGGTTTTGTTGAGATCACGCAGGATGCAGTTACAATTCTTGCGGAAACCGTTGAGTGGCCGGGAGAAATCGACGTTGCAAGAGCTAATGAGGCCCGTATAAGGGCTGAGAGAAGACTTGCTGATAATCCGGCAGGAACGAATATTGCTAGGGCGACTCTTGCACTTAAACGTTCAGCAGCAAGAATTGAGGCGGCAAAGAAGTAATTTCGATAAATGCTCTACTCAGATTACAAGGCGCATCACCTTAAATGGGATGCGCCTTCATTTTATTTTAATATTTATCCTTGTCTGCAAATTTGGTAGAATAGTCCTTATGAAAAAACTGCTGATAAAGCTGACAGTGTTTTTAATGGTGTTTCTTGTAACGCTTGTTGTTGCAAGCAGGCTCATGAACAGAGGTAATACTGACCTTACTGCCGAAATGAGCGGTGCAACGCTGCCGGTTATTTACATGGATGTTAATGATGAATACATAAATCCTCTTCATGGATACACCGTGGAAATGGAGGGGAATTATTTGCGTGGAGCAATAACTCCTCTTATGTCAAATCGTGAGATCAGTTTCAGAGCTGATCTGTATGGAGCCATTATAGCAGGTATAGGATTTGAGGTCAGAAGTATGGATATGCAGCGTCTGATTGAGGATACTGCGGTGACTGATTTTTCCTATGATGGGGATGTGCTGTACGGAAATATTGCGCTTAAGGACCTTATCGATGACGATACGGAATACATGCTGATAATCAAGCTTACAACCTCTTCCGGAAATATTATCAGATATTATGCGAGAGTTATTAACAGGGCAGAGCTTGCGATTACGGAGAAAATGAATTTTGTCCGTGATTTTTCGGAAAAGACTCTTGATAAGGAGGCGGCCGTTGAGCTTAAAACCTATATGGAGTCTAATTCCGAGGGTGATAACTCAAGCTATGCCTATGTGAACATTCATTCAAGCTTCAACCAGCTGACCTGGGGTGAGCTTGAGCCTGTTGTTAAGACTGAAAAGGATCTTGAAATACTTGAAATTGACGGAAAGACCACAAGTATGATGCTGACCTACCAGGTTGAAATACTGGGTGAGGTCCATAATGTCACTGAATTTTTCCGCATCCGTAAGGGCGATGACAGGATGTATCTCATGGAATATGAAAGGATAATGAACCAGATCTTCGATGAGGAGAAGAATGTTGTGGTAAACGGTAAGATCCTGCATGGAATCTTGAATGAGGATGTTCAGATTGCCGAAAGCGATTCCGGTGCTGTTATGTGCTTTGTGCAGCAGGGGCAGCTCTACAGCTATAACCCGTCAACGGGAGTACTTGCAAATGTATTTTCCTTTAATGATAAGGACAATGATGATGCCCGTACCCGTTACAATGCTCATAATATAAAACCACTTTCAATAGATGAGTCAGGAAATATCTGGTTTATTGTTTACGGATATATGAACAGAGGCATCCATGAGGGCGAGGTTGGTGTAGATATGTACTATTACAACTATGCTCTTAATACAATAGAGGAGCAGTTCTTTATTCCCTATACAAAATCATACCAGCTTCTGAAACAGGATATATCGGGACTGTCCTATATTAACTCAAGAGGCGAGTTTTATGTCCTTTTAGATGGGACAATATACAGTGTTGATACGGATGATCATAAGGCCCAGATCGTGCAGGGTAATATATCGGAAACCAGATTTGTATCTTCAAAGGATCAGAGTGTTATTGCATGGCAGCCCGGTGAAAATATTTCAGATTATACTGAAATAAAGCTGCTAGCCTTAAACTGGACCAATTCATCCTCCATAATGGCTGAAAGCGGGAGCATTGTGATACCTCTTGGCTTTATTGACAAAGATTTAGTGTATGGTGTTGCCAGGACAGATGATCTGACTAAGGATGATACGGGAAGAACCGTTATCCCCATGTATGCTGTCAGGATCCAGGACGTGAATGGAAATATTCTTAAGGAGTATGCATATGATAATACATATGTAACAGATGTGGATATCAGTGAAAATCTCATATCCATGGAACGCCTTAAAAAGGATGAGGAAAGCGGGGATTATGTGGAGATAGCCCCGGATCAGATAATGAATAATGATGTATCAAGCAATACCCTGAATGTTTACACAAGCGTTGTAACGGAGGAAACTGAAACGACCTATCAGACGGTATTGCGTCGTGAACCTTCAACGAATACTCCAAAGCTTACCGATCCCAAGGAGGTTATTTTTGAGGGATCCAGAAACATAGTTCTTGATAACCCGGATACCCTGGAGCGTTATTATGTTTATGCTAAAAACGATATTGACGGTGTCTATACGGATGCTTCCGATGCGGTAGTAAAGGCCTATGGAAATTACGGTGTTGTTGTTAATAAGTCCTGCAGCTATATATGGGAAAGTGAAAACCGAAAGACATCAACCCAGATCTCAAATATTGAGGTACCGGATTCACAGAACGAGGATAAAACCGAGGAAGATACGGAGGCTGATTTTGCCGAAGGAAATCCGGAAGAAGGGGATGATAATACTGAGGAAAGTGAGACCTTCGCAGGAGAAGAGGTCTTTGCGGAGGGCACCACGCAAAAGAAGATGTATGCCCTGTGTCTTGATGCAATGCTTCAGGCCCGGGATGTTTACAAGGATACTCTTAAGCTCATTCAGGATGATTCAATAACTAATATTCTGGCTGAAAATTTGGAGGGAATGGACGTTCTTGATCTGACAGGATGTGACTTGAGCGCGGCTCTTTATTACGTTTCTAGGGGCTACCCGGTTATGGTGCTGTGTCCAAACAAGGAGGCAGTTGTAATAGTCGGCTATGACTCGAAAAATACAATACTGTATAACCCCATGGAAGGAACCATCGCAAAGATGGGCCTGAATGATTCAAGAAGCTGGTTTGAATCAAACGGAAACAGATATATAACATATGTTGCAAAATAAAATGAACCCCGCCTGCGGTACGATAACTACCGTCTGCGGGGTTCATTTTCATCAATGATCAAATATCAGAATATTTAAGATTTTCATTTATCTTCTTAAAGTCGCTTAATGCCTTGACTCCCACACCGAAGATCTTCTTGATATTTATCGAGTTAACACCGCCCTGGCGGGGTCTGAAGGTAATTGGGATAAAGTGCATCTTCATATTCTTCTTTTTATAAATAGCACTCAATGCCACATTGGACAGGAAGAAATCCTCAGGAACGTACTTCATGTTATTTCTTAAGGGACCTGACTTCATAAGGCGGTAAGGAGTATTGGCATCAAGGACGAACACCCCAAAGCATATATGAACTACAAGACGGAGCACTCTTGTAACGATCTTGCGGGAGAGACCATCCCGTCTGGAGAATCTGTAACCGATGATGATGTCGTATTTCTCGCGACTGTTCCAGAACGGATCGAATTCCGAGGGAAGTGTCTGCCCATCGGAATCAGTCTGGAAAATATAATCCGCGCCGTTTTCCAAGGCGTATTTATAGCCAAACAGAACAGTTGCACCATGACCACCGTTGGTCTTATTAAGAGCAATCAGCTGTGGCATTTCCTTGGCCATACTTGTCAGGATGTTGTAGGTTGAATCCTTACTGCCGTCATTTACAACAACCAGTCTTGAGTCAGCTCCTCTTGCGGTAACCACGGGATACCAGTCCTCAACCACCTGTCTGATATTGTCTTCCTCATTGTATGCGGGAATAACTATGTATAACTTATCACTCATATTATTTGTACCCTCTCAAAATATTACGTTTTAATCAACGTTTCTATTATATCATAGATTCATGATTTCTGCGGAGATTTATTGGTGATATTAATACTTTACCTTTTGTGAGATTTTCATTAAAATGTGGCAGTGAGCAATAATAGGTGGTATAATACAGCTTAACTGACAAGACAGTTGTGTAGACAGAGCAACCACACAGGAGGAAAAATGTACTACGACAATCTTACCCTGCTGACAGACTTATACGAGCTGACAATGATGCAGGGGTATTTTAAAAACCAGAACAGAAACAGAACAGTGATCTTTGATATGTTCTACCGAAATAACCCCTTGGAAAACGGATATTCAATCGTTGCTGGGCTTGACCAGGTAATAGAATATATCAAGAACCTTCATTTTGAAAAAAAGGATATAGATTATCTGAGATCTCAGAAGATATTCGATGAGGACTTCCTGGATTATCTGGCTAACTTTAAATTTTCGGGAAGCATTTATTCAATTCCCGAGGGAACCGTTGTATTCCCAAGGGAACCGCTGGTTAAGGTTGTTGCCCCTATTATGGAGGCCCAGCTTGTTGAGACGGCAATCCTTAATATCATAAATCACCAGTCACTGATCGCAACCAAGACGGCGCGTGTATGCCAGGCCGCTCAGGGAGATGGAATAATGGAGTTCGGACTGCGCCGTGCACAGGGACCTGATGCGGGCATCTACGGAGCAAGAGCGGCAATGATCGGTGGCTGCATAGGCACTTCAAATGTGCTGTGCGGACAGATGTTTGACGTTCCCATCAAGGGTACCCATGCCCATAGCTGGATAATGAGCTTCCCGGATGAATATACCGCGTTCAAAGCATATGCTGATATTTACCCATCAGCCTGCATTCTGCTGGTTGATACTTATGATACCTTAAAATCAGGTGTTCCAAATGCCATAAAGGTATTTACGGAAATGAGAGAGGCCGGAATTCCACTGACTTTTTATGGAATCAGGCTTGACTCGGGAGACCTTGCATATCTTTCAAAGAAGGCACGCAAAATGCTTGATGATGCAGGATTCCCTGATGCGGTGATATCTGCTTCCAACGATCTTGATGAGTTCCTTATAAGCTCCCTTAAGACCCAGGGCTGTAAGGTAACCTCCTGGGGTGTAGGCACGAACCTCATAACCTCCAAGGACTGGCCTGCTTTCGGAGGGGTATACAAGCTTGCAGCTGTCCAGGGAGAGGATGGAAAGTTCATACCCAAGATCAAGCTTTCGGAGAACACCGAAAAGATCACGAACCCGGGCAATAAGAAGATCTACCGTGTATATGATAAGGCCACAGGCAAGATAAAGGCTGATCTCATATGTCTTGTGGAGGAGGAATTCAAGGAGGATGAGCCGCTACTTCTCTTTGATCCCAATGAACCCTGGAAGAAGACAAAGCTCAACCCCGGTGAATTTACCCTTCGGGAAATCATGATTCCGGTATTTATAGACGGTAAGTGCGTGTATGAGTCTCCGTCAGTTATGGAGATGCAGAAAGTCTGCAAAAAGGAGCTTGATACCTTATGGGATGAGACAAGACGTCTTGTCAATCCTCACAAGGTTCATGTGGACTTATCAGCCAAGCTTTATGATATTAAAATTGCATTGCTTGACGAAATGAGCAAGTAGTGATACATTACAAAAGTTGCGCCGCGGACGCAGCAAATGCCATATGGCGCGAGTGTTCGAAACCATCCACTCGTTAAACAAAACTACGGAGGAAATCAAATGAATAACATGTCGGAAAAGACAAGAAAGCTTACACAGGGTGCCGCTATCGGCGCCCTGTATGTGGTTCTGACCCTTATTGCAAATGCCTTTGGACTGGCAAACTATGCGATCCAGGTCAGATTTTCAGAGGCACTTACGATAATGCCTCTTTTGACACCGGCTGCAATACCCGGGCTTTTTGTGGGATGCCTTATAGCTAACATTTTAACAGGGGCGGCAATGCTTGATGTTGTATTTGGATCCATAGCAACACTTATAGGTGCAGTGGGAACATACATGTGCAGAAAACTGAAATGTAAGTACTTAGGATGTATCCCCCCTATTGTTGCAAATACCATTATCGTGCCGTTGGTACTCAAAAATGTATACAAGTTTGAAGGTGCGCTTTGGTACTTTATGATAACAGTGGGGATTGGAGAGATAATCTCCTGCGGAATATTGGGATGCGCTTTTTATAAAATAGTTACAAGAAGACGCATAATGGATGTGAATTGATATTTAAATATTGAAACAACAAAAATGCCGAAAATCCGCGGTTTTTTAGGTATTTTGTTTATTGACAGAGACGCCGTTTCAACCTACAATGAAATGGCGTTTTTTGCGCATTTGTACATTTGCAGGTCCGTATCGTGACGAGAAAGCGGTATGGCGGAAGGAGGATAAATATGTACAAGAAAGTTTCAACAGACCTTAATTTTGTCGCCAGAGAAAAAGAAATCGAGAAATTCTGGAAGGATAACGACATTTTTAAGAAGAGTATGGAGATCCGCGAGGGTTGTCCTACCTACACATTCTATGATGGCCCCCCGACAGCAAACGGGAAACCCCACATCGGCCATGTTTTAACCCGAGTTATCAAGGATATGATCCCCAGATACCGTACCATGAAGGGATATATGGTTCCCCGAAAGGCCGGATGGGATACTCATGGGCTTCCTGTGGAGCTGGAGGTTGAGAAGCTTTTAGGCCTTGACGGCAAGGAGCAGATCGAAGAATACGGCCTTGATCCTTTCATTTCAAAGTGTAAGGAAAGCGTATGGCAGTATAAGGGAATGTGGGAGGATTTTTCAGGCACAGTTGGATTCTGGGCTGATATGGATGATCCTTATGTAACATATCATGATAATTTTATTGAGTCTGAGTGGTGGGCACTTAAGACAATCTGGGATAAGGGACTGTTATACAAGGGCTTCAAGATCGTTCCTTACTGCCCGAGATGCGGTACTCCCTTGTCATCGCACGAGGTTGCGCAGGGATATAAGCAGCTTAAGGAGCGCACGGCAATCGTTCGCTTTAAGATCAAGGATGAGGATGCTTACTTCCTGGCATGGACAACAACACCCTGGACTCTTTGCTCAAACATTGCACTTTGCGTAAATCCGGATGATACATATATAAAAGTCAAGGCAGCAGACGGATACACGTATATTTTAGCTGAGGCTCTTGCTGATTCTGTTCTGGGATCCATTGAGAGGGAAGAGGGAACTCCTGCATATGAGGTGCTTGAAACCTATAAGGGTACGGACCTTGAGTATAAGGAATATGAGCCTTTATATCAGTGCGCTAAGGACTGTGTTGATAAACAGCATAAGAAGGCATTCTTTGTTTACTGCGATGATTATGTAACAATGTCAGACGGTACCGGTATTGTACACATTGCCCCTGCATTTGGTGAAGATGATGCAAGAGTGGGTCGTAAGTATGACGCTCCGTTTGTTCAGATGGTAGATGAGCACGGTGTTATGAAGGAGGAGACTCCCTTCGCAGGAATGAGAGCAAAGCCTACCAAAAAGGAAATGGACGCAGGCGTCATCAGCTGTGATCCTGAGGTGCTTAAGGAACTTGATGCAAGAGGGATCCTTTTTGCCGCTCCGAAGGTTGAGCACGATTATCCTCATTGCTGGAGATGTGATACACCGCTTCTTTATTTTGCAAGAGAATCCTGGTTTATCAAGATGACGGCAGTAAGGGACGATCTTGTAAGAAACAATAAGACAGTAAACTGGATACCCACATCCATCGGTGAGGGAAGATTCGGAAACTGGCTTGAAAATATCCAGGACTGGGGTGTGTCAAGAAACCGTTACTGGGGAACACCGCTTAATATCTGGGAATGCCCCGACTGCGGTAAGCAGATTTCCATCGGATCAAGGGAAGAGCTTAAGGAAGCATCGGGAAGAGAGGATGCTTTAACTGTAGAGCTTCACAGACCGTATATTGATGATTTTATCTGCAAGTGTCCTGAATGCGGTGGCTCCATGAAGAGAGTTCCGGAGGTTATTGACTGCTGGTTTGATTCAGGTGCAATGCCTTTTGCCCAGCATCACTATCCTTTTGAAAATAAAGAGCTGTTTGAGAAACAGTTCCCCGCACAGTTTATTTCAGAGGCCGTTGACCAGACCCGTGGATGGTTTTATTCACTTATGGCAGAGTCAACACTGCTCTTTAATAAGTCGCCCTATGAGAACGTTATCGTTTTAGGACTTGTGCTGGATGAGAACGGCGAGAAGATGAGTAAGTCAAAGGGAAATGCAGTTGATCCCTTTGAGGCTCTTAAGACAATGGGTGCTGATGCCATCAGATGGTATTTCTATATCAACTCAGCTCCCTGGCTTCCTAACCGTTTCCATGATAAGGCAGTTGTGGAAGGTCAGAGAAAGTTTATGGGAACATTGTGGAATACCTATGCTTTCTTTGTTCTGTATGCCAATATTGATGATTTTGACGCAAGTAAATACAGCCTTGAATATGACAAGCTCACGGTAATGGATAAGTGGATATTATCGAAGCTCAATTCAACGGTTAAGGAAGTTGACGAGAACCTTGATAATTATCGTATACCTGAAGCTGCAAGATCTCTTCAGGACTTTGTTGAGGATCTGTCAAACTGGTATGTAAGAAGATGCCGTGAAAGATTCTGGGCAAAGGGCATGGAGCAGGATAAGATCTCGGCTTACATGACTTTGTATACGGCACTTGTTGAAATATGTAAGGCCGCAGCACCTATGATCCCCTTCATGACAGAGGAAATATATCAGAACCTGGTGGCCTCTATTGATAAGAGTGCTCCTGAAAGTATCCATTTATGCGACTTCCCCAAGGCTGATGAAAAGATGATCGATTCAGAACTTGAGAAGAACATGGATGCGGTCCTTAAGACGGTTGTAATGGGAAGAGCCTGCAGAAATGCCGCAAATATCAAGAATCGTCAGCCTATTGCGCAGATGTTTGTAAAGGCTGATTTCGAACTGTCATCCTTCTATCAGGATATAATTGCCGATGAACTTAATGTTAAAAAGGTAACCTTTACTAATGACGTGAGGGAATTCACCTCGTATTCATTTAAGCCACAGCTTAAAACAGTAGGTCCTAAATATGGCAAGTTCTTAGGAGGAATACAGAAGGAGCTTGCATCCCTTGACGGCAATGATGCAATGGACAAGCTCAATGCCCAGGGAGCACTGCATTTTGACATTAACGGAACCGATATAGAGCTTACCAAGGATGACCTTTTGATTGAAATGATCCAGAAGGAAGGCTATGTAACGGAAAATGATGCAGTGGAAACAGTAGTGCTTGATACAAACTTAACTCCCGCTCTTGTGGAGGAAGGCTTTGTAAGAGAAATAGTTTCAAAAATCCAGACAATGCGTAAGGATGCCGGGTTTGAGGTTATGGACCGGATCGTTGTATATGAGAAGGACAACGAAAAGGTTGAGGGTATTTTTAAGGCGCATAAGGATGAGATCCAAAAGGAAGTTCTTGCCGACGATATTATTTTCGGCTCGGCAGAGGGCTTTACAAAGGAATGGAATATCAATGGAGAAAAGGTAGTATTGGGAGTGCTTAAACAGTAATTGTAAGGAGGACGACTAAATGGCAGCAAGAGCCGGATTCAACAAAGAAGCATTCAAAAAGGAAGTAAAAGAAAACGTAAAGACTTTATTCAGAAAGAACCTTGAGGAAGCATCAGAGCAGCAGATCTATCAGGCTGTATGTTATGCAATCAAGGATACGATCATTGAGAACTGGATGGAGACTCAGAAGGCCTATGAGAAGAAGGACCCCAAGACAGTTTATTATCTGTCAATGGAGTTCCTTATGGGAAGGGCTCTGGGTAATTCAATGATCAATCTTCGTGAATATAAGGAGGTTGCTCAGGCACTTGATGAGCTGGGGCTTAACATCAACCAGGTTGAGGATCAGGAAAGAGACCCTGCGCTTGGAAATGGCGGTCTCGGAAGACTTGCAGCATGTTTCCTTGATTCACTTGCAACTCTCGGTTACAGTGCTTATGGCTGCGGTATCCGTTACAAATATGGCATGTTCAAGCAGGTTATAAAGGACGGATATCAGGTTGAGGCTCCGGACAACTGGCTTAAGGACGGATATCCCTTCGAGTTGCGCCGCCCTGAATATGCCAAGATTGTTAAGTTTGGCGGAAACGTGGCAGTTTCCGTTGATGAAAAGGGTGAAAGTCATTTCTATCAGGAAAACTATCAGTCAGTTCAGGCTATCCCCTACGATCTGCCTATTGTCGGATATGGCAACGGTATAGTAAATACCTTAAGAATCTGGGATGCACAGCCTATCGAGTGCTTCCAGCTTGATTCCTTTGATAAGGGTGATTACTACAAGGCTGTTGAGCAGGAGAATCTCGCCAAGAATATCTGTGAGGTTCTGTATCCTAACGACAATCACTATGCAGGTAAGGAGCTGCGCTTAAAGCAGCAGTATTTCTTTATTTCGGCTTCAATTCAGGAGGCTGTTGCAAAGTACATGAGAACCCACGAGGACATCTTAAAGCTTCCCGAGAAGGTTGTGTTCCAGATGAATGATACACATCCCACAATGACTGTTGCGGAGCTTATGAGAATTCTTATGGATGAGTATGGTCTGGGATGGAATGATGCATGGGCAGTTACCACAAAATCATGTGCATATACAAACCATACTATTATGGCCGAGGCACTTGAAAAGTGGCCCATCGAGCTTTTCTCAAGACTGCTTCCCAGAGTTTATCAGATCATTGAGGAGATCAACAGGAGATTCTGCCTTGAAATCGAGGCTAAGTTCCCCGGGGACTATGACAGAGTCCGCCGTATGGCCATTATTAATGACGGTCAGGTTAAGATGGCTCATCTTGCCATCTGCGCAGGCTTCTCCGTTAACGGTGTAGCAAGACTGCATACAGAGATTCTGAAAAATCAGGAGCTTCATGATTTTTACGAGATGTATCCTGAGAAGTTCAATAACAAGACAAATGGTATCACTCAGAGAAGATTCCTCTTACACGGTAATCCTCTTCTGGCTGACTGGGTTACAGCCCATGTGGGAGATGAGTGGATAACTGACCTTACGGTTATGAGACATCTTGCTGTTTATGCAGATGATAAAAAGGCCCAGCATGAGTTCATGAATATCAAGTACCAGAACAAGGTACGTCTGGCCCAGTATATTTTAGAGCATAACGGAATCGAGGTTGATCCCAGATCAATTTTCGATGTGCAGGTTAAGAGACTTCACGAGTACAAGCGTCAGCTTCTTAATATCCTTCACATTATGTACCTTTACAATGAACTTAAGGAGCATCCCGATATGGAGTTCACACCGAGAACCTTTATTTTCGGTGCAAAAGCGGCAGCAGGCTACAGAAATGCCAAGCTTACGATCAAGCTTATCAATTCAGTAGCAGATGTTATAAACAATGATCCTTCAATCGGTAATAAGATCAAGGTTGTGTTCATTGAGGATTACTGTGTATCAAATGCAGAAATGATCTTTGCGGCAGCTGATGTATCAGAGCAGATCTCAACAGCTTCAAAGGAAGCATCAGGAACAGGTAATATGAAGTTCATGCTTAACGGTGCAGTTACCATCGGAACCATGGATGGTGCCAATGTTGAGATGTATGAAGAGGTTGGAGCGGATAATATGTTCATCTTCGGATTATCTTCTGATGAAGTAATCAACTACGAGAAGAACGGCGGTTACAATCCCAATGACATCTTTAACAATGATGCGGATGTCAGAAAGGTGCTGATGCAGCTCATTAACGGCTACTATATGCCTAATGATACCGAACTCTTCAGAGACCTGTATAATTCACTTCTTAACACACAGTCAACGTCAAAGGCTGATACATACTTTATCCTTAAGGATTTCAGATCCTATGCTGAGACACAGAAGAAGATTGAAGAGGCCTATAAGGATACAAAGAGATGGAACAAGATGGCCATCATGAATGTGGCTTCGGTTGGTAAGTTCTCATCAGACAGAACGATCCAGGAGTATGTGGATGATATCTGGAAGCTGGACAAGGTGGAGCTGAAGAAAGGTGCAAGATAAGGCTTGTACTGGAAAACGGACGTTTCGCGGATAACAAAGTCGAATTTTCCAAGGACGCTCTCGCTCACTGTCCTCGCACAGCGGTTCTAAACTCGAAAATACCTCGTTAAGAACCGTGAGCACCGAGGGTTCAAGACGTCCGGTGGACGTCTGTTTTGAACGGACCGAAGCGGAGCGTAGAGGAGAGCGGGAGCGTCCCTAAGAAATTCGATTTTTTTAATGAGGATTACCGAGAATAATAGAACGAAGGAGAATTAGCACATGATTAAACTACACGATTCAGGCTCCTTTCTTGTAAATGGGAAACTGTCGCCGGATGGCAATGGCATTTCACAGGAAGAGGCCCGGAAAAATACAATTGCTTATGGCATTTTAGAGCAGCACAATACCTCCGGAAACATGGATAAGCTTAAGATCAAGTTTGATAAGCTGACAAGCCATGATATTACATTTGTAGGTATTATACAGACTGCAAGAGCCTCGGGACTTGAAAAATTTCCGATTCCCTATGTTCTTACGAACTGTCACAATTCCCTGTGTGCAGTAGGCGGAACCATCAATGAGGATGATCACATGTTTGGTTTAAGCTGTGCCAAGAAGTACGGCGGAATCTATGTTCCTCCTCATCAGGCGGTTATCCATCAGTTTGCAAGGGAGATGCTCTCAGGCGGCGGAAAAATGATCCTGGGCTCTGACTCCCATACACGTTACGGAGCTCTTGGCACAATGGCCATGGGTGAAGGCGGACCGGAACTTGTTAAGCAGCTTTTAAACAGAACCTACGATATTAACTGTCCTGATGTTGTTGCGGTTTACATGACGGGAGCACCTCAGCCCGGAGTGGGTCCTCAGGACGTGGCACTTGCAATCATCGGGGCAGTATTCGGAAACGGTTACGTTAAGAATAAGGTAATGGAGTTCGTGGGTCCCGGTGTTTCAAATCTGTCAGCAGACTTCAGGATAGGTGTGGATGTGATGACAACTGAAACCACATGTCTGTCATCAATCTGGAGAACCGATGAGACCATTAAGGAATTCTATGAAACCCACGGCAGGGTTGAAGAGTATAAGGAACTTACTCCCGGAGCCATTGCTTACTATGATGGTGTTATAGAGGTTGAACTTGATAAGATCAAGCCTATGATCGCAATGCCTTTCCACCCCAGCAATACCTACACAATCGATGAGGTTAACGAAAATCTTCTTGACGTACTTAATGATGTTGAGAAGAGAGCCCTTGTAAGCCTTGACGGGCAGGTTGAGTATTCTCTTAAGGATAAAGTCAGAAACGGTAAGTTCTACGTGGAGCAGGGAATCATCGCAGGCTGTGCAGGCGGAGGATTTGAAAATATCTGTGCTGCTGCTGACATACTTGAAGGGACTAACATTGGAGCAGATGAATTTACACTCAGTGTATATCCCGCATCCACTCCTATTTATATGGAACTTATCAAGAACGGCTGTGCCGCTAAGATTCTTAGGACCGGAGCAATCTTAAAAACAGCGTTCTGCGGACCGTGCTTCGGTGCCGGAGACACACCGGCCAACAATGCCTTCTCAATCAGGCATTCAACGAGAAACTTCCCGAATCGTGAGGGTTCAAAGCTTCAGAACGGCCAGATCTCATCCGTAGCATTGATGGATGCAAGGTCAATTGCGGCAACAGCAGCCAATAAGGGTCAGCTCACATCTGCATCAACTCAGATAGAGGCCAACACACTTAAGAAGTATAAGTACAGCTTTGACTCATCAATATATGCCAACCGCGTATTTGATTCAAAGGGTGTTGCGGATCCTAACCAGGAGATACATTTTGGACCGAATATCAAGGACTGGCCGGCAATGAGTCCATTGCCTGAAAATCTCATCTTAAGAGTTGCATCTGAGATCCATGATCCGGTAACGACCACAGATGAGCTTATTCCTTCAGGAGAGACCTCATCCTACAGGTCAAATCCCCTGGGACTAGCCGAATTTACCTTATCCCGTAAGGATCCCCAGTATGTGGGAAGGGCAAAGGAAACTCAGAAGCTTCAGAAGGCTCTGGAATCAGGAGAGCATCCGTGCCATGTAGTGTCCGGAATTAAGCCCATTATGGGAATTATCAGAGGAACCTTCCCGGATGTAAACCATGACAATATCGGCTTCGGAAGCACTATTTTTGCGGTAAAGCCCGGTGACGGCTCTGCAAGGGAGCAGGCTGCAAGCTGTCAGAAGGTACTCGGAGGCTGGGCTAATATTGCCAATGAGTATGCAACCAAGAGGTATCGCTCAAACCTTATTAACTGGGGAATGCTGCCATTCCTTATTGACGAAGGTGAGCTGCCTTTTACCATTGATAATTATATTGTGATTCCGGGTATCAGGGATCTTGTTAAAGAGAAGGCTTATGATATTCCGGCTTATGTTGTGGATGAGGAAAATCAGAAGTTAAAGGAGTTCACGCTTCATTTAGCTGAGCTTACCGATGATGAAAGAGAGATAATCCTCAAGGGATGCCTCATTAATTATTACGCAGGTTAAAGAAAAATAAAATGATCGCAGGGGACCGGGGGGTAAGAAGAAGTTTTTAAGCCGGAAAAATATACGAGTACCCCCCCCGCCGCGCGAAAAATGTATTTTAAACGTGGT
>R03__coassemble_583_pt1 | contig 20006 bp, 18 predicted proteins | sample R03__metabat2_high_PE_019 | metagenome-assembled genome bin R03
CCCTAAGGTAGCGCTCTAGCCAAACTGAGCCACACCCCGATATCTGATTTACATCAGCAAATGATATTTTATACAAAACGGTATATGATGTCAAGAAAAAAATTGACTTTTGTGAAGATTTTTAAGGTTTATTTTCATAATAAAATAGTGTAAAGTATATTAGGCACGGGTACCGGCTAAATACGACAGGATGCCGTGGCTTTTACAAGTTGCAGATTATATGTCCGGCTTTAAGGATAAGAGGATATGAACGATAAGAAACGGCTTTCGGGCCTTGATCTCATAAGATGCATATGCGCTCTGTTTGTCGTCATGGAGCATTTTTTCTTAAATACCGGATATTATGATGAGCCCCTTGTGGGGGGAACAATGTTCGCAGAGACGATTTTCCGATGGACTTTTTTAGTGTGTATCCCCATGTTCATGATGATGACGGGATATTTTAAACTCAATAAAGGAATCGAAAAAAGCCATTACATGTCTCTGATTCCGGTGATCATCGCCTATGTTGTTATATCCGTTCCCAAAATGGTGCTATATAATCGTCTGTACGGACCGATTTACGGCATCAGGGAGGGCCTTAAAAATCTGGGAAACTACAGCCTTGCCTGGTACGCCGGGTTCTATATAGCCCTGATGCTTTTGTGTCCGTTCCTTAATAAGCTGTGGAAGGGGCTTGATAATAAAAGGGAGAAGCATATCCTTATAATATCCCTCGGGATATTATGCAGCATTTACCCCCTCTTTAATTATATTGTGCCCTCGTTTTTCATAAGCCTTTATCCGGTTATGTATTATTTTATAGGCGTCTATATCAGGGAAAATCAGCCCCACTTTAAGAAGGCATTTTTGGCGCTTATATTTATTGTGACCATTATGCTCGAGACGCTGATCTCATTTTTCGGGGCAAAGGGCGGTACGTTTAACTGGAATCTTATATCAACTGCGGATACCGGCTTTGGAGGCCTGTTTATTGCAATATCTTCAATCTGTGTTTTCCTGATGCTCTATGATATTGATATTAAGAATGAGGTTATATGCAGGATACTGGCAGGGATAGGCGGTGTGACCTTTGAAACCTATCTGTTTGCGGGAGCCTATGATGCTGTGATCTACAGCTATTTTAAGAGATCAGTTACCGGGGCGGTTGCGTTCTGGAAGTACTTTCCTCTGACGACTCTTATGTCTTTTGCACTGGCGGTGATATCTGCGCTTATATATAAGGCAATATACGGGTGGATCGTAAAACTTGTGCGCCGCAGGCAACAAAAATCCTGATACGCTTGCATTCAGATGCAAAAGGAAAAAATCTTTTTTAGATGCATTAAAGAATTAAATTAAAAAATTATGAAGGATAGGAAAAATATGAAATTTATTAAAGCTGTATCTCTTGCACTGGCTGCGTTGATTGTTTTTTCTGCGGTAAGTGAGATGACCATTTACGAGGCATATGCAGAGGAGGGCATGACTCCGGAGCAGCTTGCCCAGTATCTTGCAAAGCAGGAGGAAGAGGCAAGGGTTGCCCAGCAGGCAAGAGACGAGGCAGCCACCCAGGCAGCAACACTTGCCGCTCAGGCTGAGGCCCAGCAGAAGGAGGCCTCTGACCTCTATCAGAAATGGGGAGCAAATGCAGCAACGCTTTCACTTACAACACCCAATATTCCCAATGTATCCAAGGTTGATCCTAAGTCAAGCGGAGTCAGTACGGTTGATCTCATAATATTTGCAGGTCAGAGCAACATGTCGGGAACAGGGGGCAATGCCTCCCAGGCTCCCAGCGTTATAAAGGGCTATGAATTCAGAGCAACCTCCGACCCAACAGGACTTTATCCCATAGCCGAGCCCTTTGGGGTTCATGAAACAGGTTATATGGGTGAGAGTGCCGTTGTAAAGCAGGGTTCCCTTGTGTCGGCCTTTGCCAATGCTTATTACAGAAAATCAGGTACGCCCATTGTTGCGGTTTCCGCATCAAGAGGCGGAACCAGCAGCTCCTATTGGGCAACTTCAGAAGTGAGGGCGGATCTTAATTCAAGATTTGTGAAGGCAGTGAATTATCTTACAAATAACGGCTATACGGTTAGACACAAGTATCTTGTATGGCTCCAGGGTGAATCGGACTCAAATGGCATTACAACCCAGGAGCAGTATCAGAAAAATCTTGAGGCGGCCTTTTCATCGCTTTTTGCAAATGGTCTTGAGCAGGTGTTCATCATTACCCCCGGCTACGCCCAGGGCGGTACGATCTTCTATGATGATGCCATTAATGCCCAGAAGAGCCTTGCGGCAAAATCAAACCGATATACCATTTGCTCCGAGCTTTTAAGAACTCTTCCCGCCAACTCAACCTACATGTCAGATGCAGTGCACTATAACCAGAAGACTCTTAACATGGTGGGCGCAGACGCTGCGAACCATGTGGTCCTTGGGTACTAAATCATAAGTTACAAATAAACAGGAACAAATAACGGTCCGTCATCTGACGGACCGTTTGTTATGTAAATCAGAAGTAAATTCAGGTAAGAAGATCACATATATTTTCCAATGTATTTTTTAATTGCATTTTTTAAGTCATCATTCACGAAAAATGCTCTTGCATGTTCCGCACCGGGAACTGATATGAGTGTTTTATTTTTAGATGCGCAGGCATCATAAACCGCATAAACCATTCCGTAGGGAACAAAATCATCAGCCTCACCGTGGGCGAAGATAACGGGAATATTGCACCTCTCAACCGCATTAACGGGAGATGTCTTTTCGGGATCATATCCAAGCTGCATAATGCAGACAATCCGGTAGAGAAGGTAGCTGAGCTTTGCGGGCATTTTGTACTGCTTAAAGTTATGCATAAGCTGTCCCTTTACGGAAGCGTATCCGCAGTCGCAGGTGGCAAATTTAACATTTTCAGGAAGATCACTTCCCAAAAGAAGCATTGTTGTTGCACTGCCAAGAGACACACCGTGAAGTGCAATCTTAATATCCCTTCCAAAACTGCAGAGCATAAAGTCAAGCCATACCAGACAGTCACGCATCTCCTTGCCACCATAGGTAATGTAGGTGCCTTCTGATTTTCCGCAGGCGCGCTGATCAATGTAGAAAACATTAAGTCCAAGCTCATGGTAGAAACGTATAATGGAGTCATACTCGATGATGCCGGTTGCACGGTAGCCGTGAATGCAGAAAACATACTTGTCCGTAGGCTTTTCGGCCTTGAGAAGATATCCGTAGAGCTTATGGCCATCGTCAGAGACAATGCTGTACTCCAAAGGCTCCAATGACTGTACCCATTCCCTGTCTGCCCTGCGGTCTTCCTTAAGCTTTGTCTCAAATTCGTTTAATTCCTTAGTGGAATCATGGAATATAAAATCAAGATCAGCCTTTCTGTGGCTTAACAGATAGGCTATAACCTCGCCGGCTGCAAGTGACACGCCGGCAACTGTACCTGCTGCGATCGCGATTTTGCCGATAGGATTTTTCATATAATGTCCCCTTTACCAAAAACTTAAAATTCGTTATTATGTTAAAGGTATTTTAGCATAAATCGAGGATCAGTAAAATGGACTTTTTAGGACACTTAAGAACTGTTAATGAGCACAGAAGAGAGGTTAAGAAGGGCTGCTTTAGACTGGGACTTTTCTATCAGGGATTAACCCATGACCTAAGCAAGTATTCTCCCACGGAATTTTGGGTGGGAGTTAAGTACTTCCAGGGATTTCGCTCACCGAATAACGCGGAGCGGGAAAAAAAGGGTTATTCGGAGGCGTGGCTCCATCACAAGGGCAGAAATAAGCATCATTATGAATACTGGGTCGACTACAACTCAAGGATAACCGATCGGGAAGGGGCGATGATCCCGGTGGAGATGCCGCCAAGGTATCTGGCGGAGATGTATGCGGACAGGGTGGCTGCTTCCAAGATATACAATAAGGGCAAATACGATCAGACCCTGCCACTTAAATATTTTCTTATGGGAAGCGGTAGAAACCTGATCAATGAGGACACCAGCCGGGACCTTGAGATAATGCTGCGGATGCTTGCCGAAAAGGGAGAAAAGGTTACGGAGCAGTATATAAGAACCCAGATCCTTAAAGGAATGATAGGCCCCTGGATCGTTGAAAAGAAACGGGAGAGAGATAAGAAATATTATGAAAAAATATAAGGCAATATTATTTGATATGGACGGGACCCTGGTCCCCATGGATATGATGGAGTTTACAAACGGGTACTTTAAGTTTTTATGTAAGAAACTTAAGAAGTACGGATTTGATGATGAAAAGCTTGTAAAAACAGTATGGGCTGGAACGAAGGCCATGGCATTAAATGACGGGACCATGACAAACCGTGACAGATTCTGGAAAACCTTTGAGGAAATATTAGGCGGACCCATAGATGAGATAGATGCCGACTGCATTGATTTTTACGGTAATGAATTTAAAGAGGCAAAATGCTTTGTCTCCGAGAATCCGCTGGCAACAGAAGCAGTTCGGGCAGCACATGAGAAGGCTGATATAGTCGTTCTTGCGACGAATCCGCTGTTTCCCATGGTGGGGCATGATACCAGAATGAGCTGGGTGGGTCTTAAAAGGGATGACTTTGACCTGGTAACCTCTTATGAGTCGGACAGCTACTGTAAGCCTAATCCTAAATATTTTGAGACCGTTTGCGGCAGGATAGGAGTAAGTCCCTCAGAGTGCCTTATGATCGGCAATGATGAAAATGAAGACATGTGGTGCGCAACGACTGCGGGCCTTTCGGCATATCTCGTGATTGATACCATGATCCCTTCAAAGGAGCATCCCTGGGATGGACCCAGGGGAACGTTTAAAGAGATGGTTGAAATGCTTAAGAATCTGTAAAAATCTTATTTTTGATAACGCATTCAGGAGTATGGATTAATGAAGATATTGTTCCTGTACGAAAAAAATAAATGCTACGATTCCTTCAGGTACTTCACGGAATGCATAAAGGCTGAATTTGACAGGCTGGGGTATGAAACTGCCATAGCTCCCATAGGGGATAAGGAGAAGGCCATACCGGATCTTGTGGCACTGTATGATACGGATTATGATTATGTGATCGATGTGGCCGGTGCTTTTTTAAATAAGCGGGATTCGGACGGCGAGTACTGCTATAACCGTATTCCGGGGCGAAAGATCCATTATGTTATCGATCATCCCCTGTATTTAAGAAAAATTTTAAGCTGTCCATTAAAACGTACAACATGTGTGTGCATTGACAACAATCATGCCGATTATATCAGAAGATTCTATCCCCACATAGAAGATGTAATAGTTGATCCCTTAGGCGGCGCCACGGCGCAAAATCAGCCTGTCTGGGAGAATCGCAAAAACAATCTTTTGTTCAGTGGAACCTATTCAAGCCCCGAGCTGATACTTAAACAGGTAAAATCAGAAGATGAGGAATTTAGGCAGCTGTTCTTTAAAATGACGGCTCTTTTACTGGATGAGCCATCCCTTACACAGGAGGAGGCGCTTGAAGGCGCCTGCAACAGTCTTAAGATAAGGATAGATGACTTTGCAATTCCAAAGCTGCTTGAGAGACTTTACCTTGCAGACGTATACTTAAGGGCCGTCATTCGCGAGGAGGTAATACTCGCCTGCTTAAGAAAAGGGATAAATGTTGATGTGTATGGATTCGGCTGGGAACTGTTTTTAAAGAAACTGAGCCTTACAGAACCGTCACTCCTTCAATATATCAATGTGAAAGGCCAGGTGCCATATCGGGATACACCTAAGCTGTTTTCGGAGTATAAGTTTGTACTGAATCATATGCCCTGGTTTAAGGACGGGCTCCATGACAGGGTGCCCATGGCGGTGATGAACGGATGTGTGTGCTTTACGGATGGGACACCTTATCTTGAAAAAATAAAAAATAATAAAAAAATAAAAAATATTATTTTTTATTTTTTGGATGATATGGATGAGGGTGCTGAAACAATAAGGAGAATCATGGAAGATGGATCTTCTTATGAGGAGGGTTTCGGATCCGGCAGTGAATCTGATGATAATGCCGATAAAGCGGCCGAAGAGTGCATAAATGCAGCATTCTCCTGGGAGGGACACGTTAAGAAACTGATTGCCGAAACCGGAATAATGTGAGACTGATATTATTGCCCTGGAATTTTATGATTTATGAAATAAAAAAAATAAAATAAAAAAAAATAAAAAAATAAAAATATTTTTTAATTTTTACATAAGGAGAGATTATGAAAAAACTGGCACTTATATTTCCCGGAATAGGATATCACTGTGATAAGCCGTTGCTTTATTATTCCAAAAAGCTTGCCGCGAAGGCCGGTTATGAAATCCGTGAAGTGAATTATGGCGGATTTCCGTCAAATGTTCGTGGGGATGCGGAAAAAATGCAGAAATGCTTTGATATGGCACTCTCTCAGAGTGAGGAGATACTCTCTGATGTTGACCTTAATGGGTATGATGATGTCCTGATAATCGGTAAGAGCGTGGGTACTGCAGTTGCAGGCGCCATAGCGCAAAATCACAGGCTTAGGGCACGATTCATCCTGTACACTCCTGTCAAGCAGACGTTCTCATTTTCCTTTGGAGAAGCGATTGTCTTTCATGGAACCAGCGATCCCTGGGCCAAGACACCGGTGATAAAAGACGCCTGTGAGAAAAATGGCATTCCGGTTTACATAACTGAAAATGCAAATCATTCTCTGGAAACAGGAGATATTATTCTGGATCTTGAGAATATTACGACGGTGATGAAGATTACGGAGGAATATATCAAAAGCTGAGAAAATCTGCAGGTTTCCGAATCCGGAGCTTATAATCGCTTAAGAAGTTTTTCGGAAAGTTAAAATTTAAATAAAAAAAGTAAATTTTATGGTTGCATTTTGAACCAGCAGGTGATATTATATTCAAGTCGTCGCAAGAGACAAACGCGGAAGTGTCGGAACTGGCAGACGAGCAAGACTAAGGATCTTGTGAGCATTGCGCTCGTGTGGGTTCAAGTCCCATCTTCCGCACGGCAAATACCCAAGCATTATTGCTTGGGTATTTTTGCGTGCGGAAGATGGGACTTGAACGCCGAGGGAGCAGCGAAGCGACGGAAGAGGATGCTCCGGTGGAGCATTCTCGCCGAAGGTCGGCCTGAAAGGCGGCTGTGCCGCCGGCGGAAGTCCCATCTTCCGCATTTGGTTTAACGAGGTTACTTCTGTGTGCGGTAGATTGGACTTGAACTAAACATACATGATATAATCTTTTTACAAAACTGATTTTAGGCTTAATTCATGCAATGGCATGTTGTAAGAACTTTAATCAAAGAAATTAGACTTACATAATTCGGAGGAGCGGTAATGTCTGGTAGAAAATGGTATGAATGGTGCTTGACAATCGTATATGTGCTTATGGTGATCGTATGCATATACTTAAACTTTATGCCGGGACACAGAGAGTCCTTTGCGACTGTGATCGTGAATATTGTTATGTTTGCGATCGTTGCTGTGATTTTCCTATGTGCGGATTTCGGATGCTTTGTTCCCATGAATTCCATGATCAGTGACTTTAAGAGCGCATCTGCCAAGATCAAGAAGGATGCCATGAACTCCAGGGAATTTTTGTGGGAACCCTATCAGGATAATAACGTTAAACTGTTTAAGAACGCCGATCTTCAGGAAATCTTCCGTGATTTTATATTTGATCTTAACAGAAGCTCCGATGCGGAGGAGGAGTATTACCGTCCTGAACTTGAAAATTATTTAAACCTTGAACTTGTTGATAAGGTTATGCACAGGAACGAACTTAATCAGGTGCCTGGTATGCTCACGGGCCTTGGAATCCTGGGTACTTTCATAGGCCTGTCCTTAGGTCTTCAGAACTTCAGCACCGGCTCCACAGCTGAAATGACAGCCAGCATTGAACCTCTGATGAATGGCATCAAGGTTGCCTTCCATACCTCAATCTATGGCATGGTATTTTCTCTTGTGTTCAACATTATCTATAAGAAAAAGCTGTATGAGGCTGAGGAGGCTGTGAGTGAATTTGTTTCCTGCTTTAACAAGTACGTGCTTCCCGATACCGCCAATGACGGTATGAACGAGCTTATATCCCTGCAGAGGGAACAGCTTGCGGTCATGCAGAACATCAACATACAGATTTCGGAACTTAACCAGTCCTTTTCAGGCTTCAAGAATATGCTTGAAAATGCAGCCAGGAGATAAAATATGAAACGCAGAACACTTAGACATCAGGACGAGGAAACCTCATACTGGCTGTCCTATTCGGATATGATGGCAGGCCTTATGTTCATATTTATCCTGATCATCTCGTTTACTGTTTTAAGAGCCAAGATCCAGTATGATGAGAAACAGGAGGAACTTGCCGGCAAGGAGCAGGAGCTGATCATCCAGTCGGAGGAGCTTGAAAATGAACGTTTAACGATTGATGAACAGGGGGCAAAATTAAATGCCCAGGAGCTTAAGCTTTCCGAGCAGGAGGGTGAGCTGCTCGCCCAGGAAACAAGGCTTAAGGAGCAGGAGGATGAACTCCTTGAAAAATCAGAGCTTGTTAAGGAACTTACCGAAATAATGGAAGAGCAGCAGGAACAGCTTGACGATATTATCGGTATCAGGGCGGAACTTGTGGAGGACCTTAAGAAGGAATTTTCCAATTCCGACCTTAATATTTCAGTGGATGAGAAAACCGGAGCCATTACCATGGACTCAAACATACTGTTTGCCTATAATCAGTCATCCTTAAAGAGCGGTGGTAAGGAGTTCTTAGGCGAGTTCATGCCCAGATATCTTAAGATACTCTTAAGCAGAAAATACAGCTCCTACATATCGGAAATCGTGATTGAGGGTCATACTGATACAACAGGTAATTACTTATCAAACCTTGAGCTTTCACAGCAGCGTGCCCAGTCAGTTGCAAAATATTGTCTTACAGAGAAAAACGGAGTCCTTGATGCAGATGAGATTGAGAACCTTGAGAAGGTACTGACCACCGTTGGAAAATCATTCAGCGAGCCTATCTACGATGAAAACGGAGATGTGGATGCTGAAGCTTCAAGAAGAGTTGAGATTCTGTTCAGACTCAGGGATGAAGAAATGATCCAGGAGATGATAGAGATACTTAATGAGAATAAACAATAGATACTGACAGAGGCAGTCTACAGAAAAAAGTGCACCCGGTTTTATGGGTGCACTTTTTGCTTACATAGCTTTGAAAAACATGTATTGAAAAAATGAATCAGATAACAAATGTCGAAATTTACAATAACTCACGGATCATCCGAGCATCATAGGTAACTGATTTTGCGCCATCGGCCTCTATACGATAGAGGGCATTGGCGGCTACATGCTCTGCAGCCTGCTCAAGATCGCGGATGCCGGTTGTGTTCCTATAGGTATCTATAAGAGCATCCAGGCCGTCGTCCGTAATGCTGCATTCCGACTCCTTAAGACCTATTCGCTTTAAAACCTTTGGGAAGGTAAATCCGGTGAAGATTGCTTTTTTCTCATCAAAGGTATAGTCGGGCAGTTCAATGACTGCAAAACGTGACATAAGAGGAGCGCTTATGGCATCCCGGTCATTGGCGGTGGCAATGGGATACACACCGCTTGTGGGAATATTGCATTCAATATAGTTATCGGTAAAGCCCAGGTTATCAAGAAGCGTTAGCAGTACATCAGCGGGGTTGCCGTTACCCTTACCGGCTGCGGCCTTGTCAAGCTCATTGATAATGAATACAAGATTTGAACTTTCGGCCTTTTCAAAAGCCTCCATGATGATGCCCGGCTTGGCATTTGAATAGATCCTTGAGGAACCTGTTAATTGCTCGGGGTCATTAATGGAACTCATCTCAAGAGTCGTCCATGACATCTTAAGTATCCTTGCAACGGCATAGGCAATCTGGGATTTCCCCACACCGGCAGGACCTATGAGCAAAAGTCCGTAGGCGGGAAGCGTATGAGTTCTGTTTATCTGGATAATGGTCTCGATAATACGCTGCTTGACCTTTTCCATTCCATAGAGCTCCTCATCAAGGATCCGGCGGGCCTCTTGAGGATCAATGGATTCAAAATAGTTGTCCTTCCAATAGATACTCAGCATGATGGAAAGTGCTCTTAAAGCATGGCGCCTCTCTTCGGGGGTTACCTCGTTTGACTTTGCGATAGCGAGGTTTCTCTTGGCCCAAAGCTTGATGTTATCAGGCAGAGTATTGCCGGCACAGGTTAAAAAATCGGTAATGCTCTGAATGCTGGTGAGCTTCATGTTATCGGAATCTTCCATATCATCAAGGTCGATATCCGATTCCTTCGGGGGATTGCTTAAGAAAAGTCTCTCCATCATGAACTGAAGAAATCCATTTTCGCCGGAGAGCTTGGCACCCCTTACGGAAACACCCATTTCCATGATCTTATACACTGCATATCCGTCATCTGTGGCAGCCCCTGATAAACGCACCATTATATGATTTTCCCCAAGCCATTTAACAAGGCTAAGGAAACGTGAGTCGATCTTCAATATATCTTCGGTAGCATCGGAAGGGTCGCCATCCAGTGTGAAATATGCCCCTTTAACTGGACTTGAAAACATTCCGCAGGAGTGATGCTTTAATAAACCTGATCTGTTAGTCAGGATTATGATGGGATGCTCCTTATCAGCGGACCTAAGTTCTGAAGTGAAGGTTTCATAGGTGCATATAACCTTAGCTTCTTCATCTTTTTTATCGTTAAAATCAAATACGGGCATGCGGTGACTCCTTTAATTATGAATTCTCAAAATATTATATATAATTTACCGGGCTTTTTGTAGGATTTTTTATATGCGGATGATAAAAACGTTGCAAGTATATGCACAAAAATCTGTGATACTGAAACGAAGTAAGGCGGAAAAACGTGATAATATTTCCGCGTTACAGTCATAAGCAGCGAAGAGGAACTTAGTGAACCAGATTACAGAGGGACCAAAATCCATGGATGGATTTTTAGCGGTACACAAGGAATGGATTCCGATTACCGCGGGTCCCGAGCGTGGCCGGTCAGTGGTTCACTTAGTGAATCGAGCTGTGCATGACGTAGCGGAAACATTGATCACGTTCTTGACGCCGTATATGTTTCATCAAGTACTGAAATTTGTGATAAACGCATAAAAAATGAATAAAATCCGTATAATAAGTGCATAAAATGCGAATAACACGCATAAAATGCAAAATCACATCTTTACAAAGCTTAAACTCTATTGTATGATTTAGAAGTTGCGTTGGCAGGATGCCCGGTGGGTGATTTTCCCGAAGGGTAAATAATATATGAAAGAAGGCTTATCATGGAAAAAGTTGTTTTGGCTTATTCAGGCGGACTTGATACAACGGCTATCATTCCCTGGCTTAAGGAAACCTACGGTTATGAGGTTGTGTGCTGCTGCATAGACTGCGGACAGGAAGAGGAGCTTGACGGACTTGAGGAGAGAGCTAAGTTATCAGGCGCTTCCAAGCTTTACATTGAAGATATCATTGATGATTTTGCAGAGAATTATATCATGCCCTGCGTGCAGGCTGGTGCTGTTTACGAGCATAAGTACCTTATGGGAACCGCGATGGCTCGTCCCGGCATTGCCAAGAAGCTTGTGGAGATAGCAAGAAAAGAGAACGCTGTTGCAATATGCCATGGCGCTACGGGCAAGGGTAACGATCAGATCAGATTTGAGCTGGGCATTAAGGCGCTGGCTCCTGATATTAAGGTTATCGCTCCCTGGAGGGATGACAGATGGCAGATGGATTCACGTCAGGCAGAGATCGACTACTGCAAGGCTCATGGAATCGACCTTCCCTTCGGAACGGATCAGTCCTACTCACGTGACAGAAACCTCTGGCATATCAGCCACGAGGGACTGGAACTTGAGGATCCTTCAAAGGCACCTAATTATGATCACATGCTGGTGCTTGGTGTTACACCTGAGAAGGCTCCCGATGAGTCAGTTGATGTTACGATTGATTTTGAAAAGGGTATGCCTGTTGCAGTTGACGGCAAGAAGATGAAGGTTGCGGATATCATCAAGTACTTAAATGCACTTGGCGGCAAGCACGGAATCGGAATCGTGGATATCGTCGAAAACCGTGTTGTGGGCATGAAGAGCCGTGGCGTTTATGAGACACCGGGCGGAACAATCCTTATGGAGGCTCATCAGCAGCTTGAGGAGCTTGTGCTTGACAGAGATACGATCTCACTTAAGAAGGACCTTGGAAACAGAATGGCTCAGATCGTGTACGAGGGTAAATGGTTCACACCTATCCGCGAGGCTATTACAGCTTTTGTTACCACAACCCAGCAGGTTGTTACAGGACAGGTTAAGCTTCGCCTTTACAAGGGCAACATCATCAAGGCCGGAACCACCTCACCCTACTCACTGTATTCTGAGTCACTTGCATCCTTTACAACAGGTGATATGTATGACCATCATGATGCAGAGGGCTTCATAACACTTTGGGGCTTGCCTCTTAAGGTTCGCGCAATGAGAATGAATGAGCTTAAGAACGAGAATAAGAAGTGAGTTTGTAAATGAGAATACGCTCCGGCTATGGTATAATCATAGTCGGAGTTTTTTTGTGCATTTTGAGGTAGCGATATGATTTCAGGTACGATGATCGTAAATGCTTTTTTAAGATCAGAGCAGACCGATAAGACCTACGAGTGGTTAAGAAGCAGCGCAGAGCGTCACGGCATTGACATGGATTTTAAAACAAATGCGGATTATTTTGCCATGATCGATACAAGGGATGTATCAGCCCTTCCGGCAAAATCAGACTTTATACTTTTCTGGAGTAAGGATGTAACGCTTGGTAGGGCCCTTGAAGGAAAAGGAATGCGCCTCTTTAATCCATCAAAAGCCATAGAATTGTGTGATAATAAGGCACTTACAATAGAAGCCCTTTCCGGGAAAGTCAAAATGGTTAAGACTGTTAAGCTCCCAATGACATTTACAGGTATTGGCTACACGAGCCTTGATTTTGCCGACAGGCTCATGGAAATCCTAGGGTGTCCATTTGTCATAAAGGAATGCCTCGGTTCCTACGGTGGGCAGGTTTATCTTGCAAAGTCAAAAGAGGAAGCCTGCAGTATCCTTAAAAAAATTGAGGGACGTGATGCAATTGCCCAGGAATATGTAAGCTCAAGCCGTGGCAGAGACATAAGGGCCTATGTGGTCGGAGGAGAAGCAGTAGCCTCAATTGAGCGAAGGAATGATTCGGACTTTAGAGCCAATATAGCAGCAGGGGGATACGCAAGGAAGGTCGAGCTGACAAATGATGAAAAAGAAATGGCGGTAACGGCGGCAAGTGAGCTGGGACTTGATTTTGCCGGAGTGGACCTTCTATATGGGGAAAATGATGAGCCCCTATTGTGTGAGGTTAATTCAAATGCTCAGTTTGCCGGGCTGTATGAGGCAACGGGGATTGATGTTACGGATTTTATATTCGAACATATTATGTCAACCGTTGGCGAACACACAAAGTGACTAATGATAGTCGCCGTGTATTCAAATATTGCAGAAGATTGTGATATTATAAAAATAAAAAGCATATAAAAGGAGGCTACAAAATGATAGATTATGCAGAAGGTTCGGGAAAACAGTATCATACGGGCGTGGGACCGGAGGATATAGGTAAGTATATTATAATGCCGGGAGATCCTAAGAGATGCGAGAAGATTGCAGCACATTTTGACAACGCAAAGCAGGTTGCAGACTCAAGAGAGTACATGACCTATACAGGATATCTTGACGGGGAGAAGGTTTCGGTCACTTCAACGGGAATCGGTGGCCCGTCAGCCTCCATCGCCATAGAGGAGCTGTCAAAGTGCGGAGCTCATACCTTCATAAGGATAGGCACCTGCGGAGGCATGCAGGAAAATGTTATGTCAGGGGATGTTGTTATCGCAACAGGGGCAATCAGAATGGAAGGTACGTCAAGAGAGTTTGCTCCCATTGAGTATCCGGCAGTTTCTGATTTTGATATTGCAATGGCCTTAAGAGATGGGGCAAGAGAACTTAATATTCCTCATCATTTGGGAGTTGTGCAGTGCAAGGATTCCTTCTTCGGACAGCATGAGCCTGAGGTTATGCCGGTAAGCTACGAGCTTCAGAATAAATGGGAGGCATGGCTTAGGATGGGATGTCTGGCATCTGAAATGGAATCTGCGGCGCTCTTTATTGCCGGAAGCTTTTTAAGGGTAAGAGTGGGTTCCTGCTTTTTGGTTGTGGCTAATCAGGAAAGAGCAAAAGCAGGTCTTCCCAATCCCCAGGTACACGATACTGAGGCCGCAATACGTGTTGCGGTTGAGGGAATGCGTAATATCATAAGGGCTGATAAGAAAAGCAAGTAGATTTTGAAAATGTCGGCCGTCCCTTTTATTGAAAATCAATAGTTACCCGTGACTGGTTCATTCCGAGCACATAATCGTATTCAACAGCGGACGTGATTTTTTTAAGCACGTCCCTATTGCTGTAGGTGTCAATTGCTTCCGCATTAAGAAGATCCAAGGGACTCCCCAGACTGCGGAAGCTGACATTTGCGTGGTCCTGGTAAATTTCCGTAATAATGTCGATTTCATTGCATTTATGGGAATCCCTGTTGCTGATTATATAATCACACATTTCTTCGACGGCAAGTGCTAAAAAATTAGCCGAATGCTCATTTACTCCTGTCTCTGCTGCAAGCTCCTGGAGCTGAGCCACATAGTCCACCACTTCATTAACGTTAAAATGAATTGTCGCATCCAGAAGCCGGTATCCGGAGGGCTCCTTCTCAAGAAGTGTCAGAGGATCAAGCGCCGATTTTGTCGCTTTTATATGATTTACCAGAAGGATAGCTGCCATCATAATAACTGACAGGGCCGAATATGCGATCCACAGACCATTGAGACCCAAAACAGGACACAGAACAGCAGAGAGTATGATGATCCCAAGGAATCCATCCACTATGCTGATCAGAACAGAATAGGTTGTCTGCCTGATGATCTGCAGATAGTACATATATATAAGAACAATGCTTCTGCAGATGCACATAAGCGAAAAGATCCTTACCGCCTCTATGCAAAGGGCTGCTGTCTGAGGATCTGTGACATTATAGATAATGCCTACTGCCTGCGGGAAAATCTGCAGCAAAATGACTGCGATCACCATGCTGATCAGTTCGAACCGGATGACATTTTTCATAACATAGTGAATACCGTGCAGGTCCTTCTGGCCGTATAGTGTGCCAACCATAGGTATAAGCACGTTAACTCCGCCGCATACAAGGATTGAAACAATGGATAAGATCTGGATACAGGCGGAAAAAGCGGTAACAGCCTGCGCACCTCCATAGGATGATGCAATATAAATGCTGTAAGTGACCTTGATGCTTAAGCCCAGCTGACCGAGAGCTGACGCGGCACTTAGCCTGACGATATTTTTTAAGCCCGGGAAATCTCTGAGCGCAGGTCTTGCGATCTGAAGGGAACATTTTTTAAAAATGATCATTAAAAGCAGGATGATAAATGCGACAAGATACCCTGTGAAAGTAGCCCATGCAGCTCCCTGAACACCCATACCGAAGAACTTAATATACACCACATCCATAACGAGATTTATGCCATTTGCCAGCATATTAAGAATACTGCCGAGTCTTGGATGCCCCGCTGCCGGCAAATACAGAAGCGGTGCCTGTAAAATGATTATAAGAGGAGCGGAGATAAGAATGATTTTGGTATACTGTGTAAAGGCCTGACTGTCGGCGACACTTCCGGAAAGGAGGTCTGCAACTGTATCAGCCCCGAAAATTCCCACGGCGAATATAACAAGACTGATAATTCCCGCAGCAAGAAGCGGAACCGACAGGCTCTTTCCGGCTCCTTTTCTGTCAAGCTTTCCCATGCACTGGGCGTACAGAGAAGAACCACCGACTCCAAACAACATGTAAAGCATTGCATAAAGTGTCATGAGCGGCATGCCCATACTGACAGCATTCATGGCTTCACTCCCCAGAAGGTTCGCCACAATGATACTGTCCACAAATTCATTTAAAGCAATTGCAATTCCGCTTAATATGGACGGAACAATATATTCATAAAATTTTTTATTTATTATTCTGGCGTTTCTTGCATACATAACCATATCCGCACTGCGCTTTTGAGTAAAATCAAACTATTCAGGCCTTTGGGCCACTACGGACCTTATATTAACATTTAATACAAAATCGGACAATCCGGTGATTTATTTTATTTTGTGATCAGTGTTGTTAAGGAATTTTGAAATTTGTATAATGAATCAGTAGTAACTCTTACATGGGATTTTATTTTTACAGAGGGATCATTATGAGAAACATTGTAGTCGTAGAAGCGTTTTCCACAGGTGTAAATTTTATAACCGATATTACCCACAGAGGGTATCATCCGGTGGTTTTAGAGCCGACTGTTATTGAAAAAAGCGTTGCAAAAGACAGAGAGATCACATATACCCGCACCAAGGATAAATTTGAAATTATAAAAGAACAGAATTCCTATGAGGAGACTCTTGCTCTTGTAAAGACTTATAACCCGCTTCTTATTGTTGCGGGATCAGAATCCGGTGTGGAACTGGCGACAATGCTTGCGTATGATCTCGGCCTTCCGGGAAATGACAAAAAAAATCTTCCCCAGATGACACAGAAAAGTGCTATGCATGAAGCCTTAAAAAGAGCCGGCATTCGTTATATCAAGGGTGAAGTGGTAGATAATTCAGAGGATGCAATTGAGTTTTGCAGGAAAAATAATCTTACAACGGCTGTTGTAAAGCCTGTGCAAAGTGCCGGAAGCAGCGGCTTATATTTGTGCGACAATCTGGAGGAAGTTAAAAATGCCGTTGATGAGCTGCTTACAATGACTGAGTATTTTGGGAAACCGATAACATCTGTAGTGGTTCAGGAAAGGATTGTGGGAACAGAATATATTGTTAACACAGTGAGCAGTGCGGGAAATCATCGAATTTCCTCAATGTTCCGTTACAAAAAGATCAAAACGGCAGAAGGTGGATACATTTATGATAACACCGAGTCAATTTATCGCCTTGAACCGGGGCATACGGCTCTTATTGAGTATGCCTTTAAAGTCGCTGACGCCGTAGGCATTGAGTACGGTCCTATCCACGGAGAATATATGATCGATGAAAACGGTCCTGTACTTATTGAAGTTAACTGCAGGCCCATGGGACTTGCTCTTCCCGCCGGGTTTATGGATCTGATCTTCGGTCAGCATGAGACAGATTCTGTTCTTGATTGTTTCCTTGCACCGGAGAAATTTGCAGCCGAGGCTGTAAAGCCTTACCGGCCCATGAGACAGGGATACATTAAAACACTGAAGGTCCCTAAGGATTTGGAGGCAGAAAGCCTTCCTGTCTGGACGATCGCCGGGAATCTAAGAAGCACTTATCTGGTTGGCGTTGCAGAGCCAATGAGTGTACACGAATTTGTCAAAACAAGGGATCTGCATACGGCAGGTGGCATGATATATCTGGTTCATGATGATAAAAATGTAGTGGATAAGGATCTGAAGCTGCTGACTTATATAGAGGAAAATTATTTTTCCTACATTTTTAATGACGGTATGTCCAGGAAATGGTTTGTTGATAAGGCTGTTGGGAAAAATCCCATTGATTTAGGTAACCTTCTTTCAAAAGAGGGCTCTGCACTGATCGTCGCGGATTCGGAAAAAGATATTGAAGCAGAGGGCGCACTTGTTGTAACTCCTGACAGAATTGCGGATGTAACAGATGGCTTTGATCAGGTGATTTTATCCTTTAATGAATGGATAACAACTGTCAATGAAGTGAACTGCCTTGAAACAATATTTGACATCATGAAAAAGGTTAAGGCCGGCGGACGTGTTGTTATAACGGAGGAAACCTGGAAATACTTAACTTACCTAAGGGATGGCGCGGAGCTTTTGCTCAGTGTACTGGGATATACGATCGAGGCACCGCTCCCCGGATGGGAAAATACGGTGATCGGAAGCAGGATATAAGTGCCATCGTACCTCCCCATTTTTGTTTTTAAATATTTCTATAACCCATTGTCTTGGGGCTGTTCCCGATATTATAACTGGAAATCACATGGAACGGAAAATGCCTAAAAATAAAAAAATAGGCATTTTCCGTTATCTCTATATGGCAGGTATCTATAAGATTTTAAAATACCATTTGAATTTCGTCAGAAAAAATGTATAATATTTCTGACGAGGTGACTAATATGAGAGAAAAATACCAGGAAGAAATAGAGTTAAAAATCACAGAATTTCCAGCTGAATATGCCTTCTCAGCGGCCGATTTTAGAGATATAGCCGATACTGATCCTGTAAATAAAGCGTTGTCCCGCCTATCTGAAGAAGAAAAGATAAGGAGAGTTATACAAGGGGTATACGACAAGCCTATTTTTAGTCAGCTTATGCAGGCGTATAGCATTCCTAATGTGGAAAATGTAGCAGCAGCTCTTGCCAGAAAATTCAATTGGACAATTGCTCCTGCGGGAGAAACGGCATTAAATCATCTGCACCTATCAACGCAGGTCCCTAATTCATGGTGTTATATAAGTGACGGCCCATATAGAGATTATGAAATCGGTTCATATAAGATTGAATTTAAACATTGCGCCAATAAAGAAATATCCGGACGCAGCTATATTACGATAGTTGTGATTCAGGCATTAAAATATATTGGCAAGGATAAGATTCAGGAAGAGGATATCTTAAGATTGAAAAAAATACTGAACAGTCACGACAAAGAAACCTTATCCAGGGAAGCAGTTACTGCCTCTGCCTGGATATATAAACTGATAAAGGAGATTGCTAAATGATAAGAATTGCAAATGCTCCCGCAGAAGACAGGAGGGTGTTAGTTGCCCGGACAGCTTCGGAAATGAATATTCATCCGGCTATCGTTGAGAAGGATTTCTGGGTATGTTTTATGTTGGATCATCTTTTCCATGATTGTTAGTACAAAGATGCCTTTGTGTTTAAGGGTGGAACGAGTCTCTCCAAGGCATATCATGTGGTAGAGCGTTTCTCTGAAGATATTGATCTGATACTTGACTGGAGAAAGGTCATTTCAGATGGCTCTAATCCATGGGAGGAAAGATCCAAAACGAAGCAGGATATGTTCAATAAAGAAATTAACAGTGCAGCGGCTTTGTTTTATCGCGAACAGCTTGTGCCGGCTTTAAATTTAGAACTGGAATGTAAGCTTGGAGCAGGAGAATGGGTAGCAATTGACGATTTTGATGAAATGATCATTAATTTTAAGTATCCTAAGGATGTTGAAATGGAATACATTGTTCCGGTTGTAAGGCTTGAAATCGGCCCATTGGCGGAATGGATGCCCTCACACCCAAGAGATATTACTTCGTTTGCGGCAGAAATATACCCTCATATTTTCGAGAAGACTTCAACGGAAATTTTGACAATTGATGCGGAAAGAACCTTTTGGGAGAAGATAACCATACTTCATAAGATGGCAAACTTTCCGGAAGGTAAAACATTACCGAGACGATATGCAAGACATCTTTATGACGTATATAATATGGCAAATTCTCCTATCCGGGAATCGGCATTCAAGCGTAAAGAACTCTTGGAGAAAGATGTTTTATTCAAGCAAAAGTTTTATTATGCAAGAAACGCTCATTATGAGACAGCAACGATAGCTGAAATTCAGCTTTTGCCGGCAGAATGGATAGTGGATGATTTGAGAGCGGACTATGCTGCAATGAAGGGGATGATTTATGGTAGTTATCCTACCTTTGAGGAGATTCTTGAGAGGCTGAAAGTGCTACAGGATGAAATACATGAGCTGATATAATATTCAACGCTTGATTTTAGATGTAAAACATGGGCTTGCGGCATTATGCGAGGTTATGCAGGAAATGATCAAAGTTCTATTCATCTGCCACGGCAATAAGTATCGGATTTTCTAAAAGCCCAGTAAAATCAAGGCTTCCCGGCACTCTAAAATCAAAACGTACCC
>R03__coassemble_588_pt1 | contig 19859 bp, 19 predicted proteins | sample R03__metabat2_high_PE_019 | metagenome-assembled genome bin R03
TTTAACGGCTGCTCAAATCTTGAAAAAGTGACTTTGCCGGAAGGCCTTTTAACAATAGAAGACCGGGCATTTGGTGGGTGTGCTCTTGCAGCTGTTCAGATACCGGATTCCGTAACATCGATCGGTCTGGGTGCTTTTGATACATCCTCAAATGGTAATACTCTTAAAACAGTTATTTTTAAGGGTAACAACGTTCCCAACGTAACCTATAAGGATACTTCAACAAGATTATCTGCTAAGGATTTAAGAGTTGATGCCCTAAACGGTGTTGAAAACGTTATTGTTCAGGCTGATTCCGACCTTGATTCGGGGACACTGTTTAATCCCATTTATTATGGCTTCCATGGGCAGATTTATACGGTTTCCGATGATTCAACGGATGAAATGGGAACTCTGTCACTTCTTAAAACAACCAAAAAACCCGATGCAAACGGCACCGTTAATATCGATTCAAATGTTAAAATAGGTGCTGAGGACTATGTAATGAACGGAGTTAAAGAGCATGCCTTCGATGCCTATCTTAACTTTGATGAGTGGTGCGATGTAAAGCCTGAGTCCGTTAATGTATCGGGCAATGCCTCAGATGACTTAAATACACTTTTAAACGATATAACATCCCGGATAACAGGGAGCATAGATAATGATACCTCCATTGATGTAGTCCTTGAAAATACAAGCTTTTCGGGAAGCGCATCTGCCACTGTAGATGGCTATGACGACGGTGGAACTCTTGTTATTTCAGAGGATGAGGGCAATCGCGAGGCTATAATGTCAGGGCTTTACAACTATTACGGCCCTAATACTTCAGTGACAATGCTTCCCCTTGAGCTGACGCTTTATGATAAGACCGGAACAATACTGATACATAAGCTGGGAGATTCCAAAATGGATGTTACCATCCCCCTGCCCCAGCAGTTTATTAACTCAGACTCCGTAATGGTTGCAAGTCTTGATGATAACGGATCATTAACAGAGCTGTCGACCTCAATTTCCGGTGAGAGTCTTAGCTTTGTTGCAAACCACTGCTCAAAATATGCAATCTATATTAAAAATGAAACAACCGTTGTATCCTCAGGCCAAAGCATGGGACCTGATACTGAAAATGAATCATCAGGTGATGATGGCACATCTTCTGATGAAGTCAGTATGGGTGAAGCAATGGATAATAACGGCGGGGATTTAAGAAAAGGCAGGGATGAGATTGACGAGGTTGTTGAGATAACCCAGATAAACAACGCCGACACCTCTGAAGCAGGGAATATTTCTACCGTTGGCTTTGTAAATACCTTAAGTAAAAAAGTGGGCAGCATAAGCGTTAAATGGTTTATTATTGTAATTCTCTTTGCACTTGCCGCAATATTGTTTTTATATAAGCCCTCCCGGGCAAAATCAAAATCGCAGGATTAAGGAATGCTTTTTAAATAAATAAATTGCTGGAGGATAAAAATGGAAAAAATTCAAATGAAAACACCTTTGGTGGAAATGGACGGAGATGAGATGACCAGGATTCTCTGGGGCATGATCAAGGATGAGCTGATACTTCCCTTTGTTGACTTAAAGAGTGAATATTATGACTTAGGGCTTGAGAATCGCAATGAAACAGATGACAGGGTTACTGTTGAATCTGCCAATGCAACTCTTAAGTACGGTGTTGCGGTAAAGTGCGCGACAATAACTCCGAATGCCGCAAGAATGGATGAATACAAGCTTAAAAAGATGTATAAGTCTCCAAACGGTACCATAAGAGGAATCCTTAACGGTACTGTTTTCAGAACTCCTATTATCGTAAAGGGTATTGAGCCCTGCGTTAAAAACTGGAAAAATCCCATAACAATTGCCCGTCACGCATATGGCGATGTGTACATGAATGTTGAGGATATTACCGATACTGCTGCAAAGGCTGAAATTGTTATGACACTTCCCGACGGAACCGAGCGTCGTCAGACGATATTTGATTTCAAGGATAAGGGTGGCGTTATCCAGGGCACGCACAACTGCACGGATTCTATTGAAAGCTTCGCAAGAAGCTGCTTTAACTATGCACTTGACCAGAAAAAGGATCTCTGGTTCGGAGCTAAGGATACTATCTCCAAAAAGTACGATCACCATTTTAAGGACATCTTCCAGGAAATCTACGATAGGGAATATAAGGAAAAATTCGAAGAAGCTGGCATAGAATATTTTTATTCCCTTATTGATGATATTGTTGCCCGCATCATGAAGTCAAAGGGAGGGATGATCTGGGCCTGCAAGAACTATGACGGAGATGTTATGTCCGACATGATATCCTCAGCCTTTGGATCACTGGCAATGATGACCTCCGTTCTTGTTTCGCCTTCAGGAGTTTATGAATATGAGGCTGCCCACGGAACGGTACAGAGACATTATTACAAGCATTTAAAGGGTGAAGAAACATCAACCAATTCCGTTGCAACAATTTTTGCCTGGACGGGAGCTCTTAAGAAGAGAGGCGAGCTTGATGATATACCTGAGCTTGTAAAATTTGCCGAAAAGCTTGAGAGGGCAACGATATTTACGATTGAATCAGGCAAAATGACCAAGGACCTGGCCCTTATAACAAAGCTTGAGGATGTTGTTACACTTAATTCACTTGATTTTATAAAGGCAATAAGAAAAACACTGGAAGATTTACTGTAATGGATGAAATTAAGATTTCCCAGGCTGTAATTTCAAGGCTCCCCCGCTACTACAGATATTTGGGGGAGCTGTCGGATGAGGGCATTGAACGAATAAGTTCAAGAGAACTTTCGGAGCTTATGCATGTAACTGCCAGCCAGATAAGGCAGGATCTTAACCATTTCGGTGGTTTCGGCCAGCAGGGCTATGGTTATAATGTAAAGTTCTTGTATGATGAGATCGGTAAGATATTAGGCCTTGATAAAAAATATAATCTTATAGTTATAGGCGCGGGTAACTTAGGACATGCCCTGTCAAACTATGTTAATTTTGAAAAAAGAGGCTTTATAATCAAGGGGATTTTCGATCAGAATCCCGAACTTATCGGGACGAAGATACGTGATGCCTATGTCTATCCCATGGAGAAAATGGGTGATTTTATCGACAGAGAGAAAATTGACATTGCGGTTCTTACAATTCCCAAAAGCGGTGCAATATCCGTTGCATCTATTCTGGTGGATCATGGTATAAAGGCAATATGGAACTTTGCCCATGTGGATTTAAACGTTCCCGAGTCCGTACTTGTTGAAAATGTTCATCTGTCCGAATCCCTTATGCAGCTTTCTTATAAACTGAACGGTTCAAACATAACAGGTTAAGCTATGGCAAAAGATAGGTTTAAAGAATCAATTGCAAAATCAAAAATCCCAATTCTTATCCTTGATAACAAATGGCATCGTCTTTTCGGCAAGATAAATCCCACGGATGAAATGGTAAGCCTTGAAAAACAGCTGGCTGTGCTTATCAAGGAGCAGGGTAAGCTTACTAACGAGCAGAAGGATCTTAAAAAGATAAAGTCAGAGCTCATGCAGGGAATTGTTGATAATATGGACGATTCTTCCGCATCCAAGGACAGGGATAAAAAGCTTGAAGATAACAAACGTCTCATCAATGAAACAAATGAGCGTTATGATAAGAATGAAGACAGGCTTTTAGAACTTCCCGCCGAGATTGACAACATCAATAAGCAGCTTATGCTTACCACTATGGATACCTGTTATGAGAGGCTTAAAAACAATACCAGGGAAATCGAAGAGATTGCAGAGTGGATAAAGGATATCAGGATACAGCTTAAGAAAAATGTTGTTAAAAAGCAGGATATGGAGATTGACAATGCCGAGCTGTACTCATATATGCATGACATCTTCGGCCCTGAGGTTATGGAAATCTTTGATATGAAATACGTGCCACAAAGGCATAAAATGCCTGAGCTTAAGGATAATCCAAATGTAAAATCGGATACTGACAGTGATGGGAACAAGCTCGTGGAATGATAAAGTAAAATAAGCGCATGCGGCCTGCCGTGTGCGTTTTTATACCGGGATATGTATAGAAAACCTTCATATGCATGTTCTTTATATGGGAGACATTATGAGTGACAGAAGAGTAAAAGCCGTAATTGATTTAAAAGCCGCAAGGCAAAACCTTATTAATCTGTATGAGCATATGGATAAGCCTGTTCCAATCCTGTGCGTTATTAAAGCCAATGGTTATGGGCATGGCGCAATAAGGCTTGCCAAAATGTATGAAGAAATGCCCCAGGTATGCGGTTATGCAACCGCAACTGCCGAAGAAGCGCTGGCACTAAGAAGCGCCGGGGTTAAGAAAATGATTCTCATCTTAGGCGTTACCTTTGAAGAGGATTTTAAGGAGCTTATCTTAAATGACGTAGATTTAACTGTTTTTACCCTTGATACTGCCTTAAAAATAAACGATGTTGCAAGAAATTTAGGAAAAAAAGCAAACATTCACATAAAAGCGGATACCGGCATGACCCGTATCGGTTTAACTCCGGATGAAACCGGCGCCGAAACAGTTAAAAAAATAAGTCAGCTTTCAAACGTTAATATTAAGGGGCTGTTTACCCATTACGCCAAGGCTGATGAGCTTGATAAGACTTCTGCTAAGGAGCAGCTTTCAAAATATAAGCATCTATCTGAACTTATTGAAGATGAGGGAATAAATATCCCAATTCATCATACTTCCAATTCAGCAGCTCTTTTGGAACTTCCCGAGGCACGCTTTGATATGGTAAGGGCAGGCATTGTTTTATATGGTCTATGGCCCTCTGATGAGATCGTAAAGGAAAATATAAGCCTTAAGCCTGTTATGTCTTTGGTTTCCCATGTTGCCTACGTTAAAACCGTTAAAAACGGCGTTTCGGTAAGCTATGGCGGAACCTTTACCTCCAATAAGGAAATGAAGATAGCGACCATACCCGTTGGTTATGCCGACGGATATCCCAGAATGCTTTCAAATAAGGGACATGTGATCATAAAGGGGTGTTTTGCCCCAATCTTAGGTCGTGTATGTATGGACCAGATGATGGTTGATGTTACTGAAATACCGGATGTTTATGAGGGCGAGGAAGTGATACTCATGGGATCTGACGGTAAAAAGACAATAACCGCAGAGGAGATCGGAGAGCTCTCATCCCGTTTCAATTACGAACTTGTATGTGATATTACCTCAAGAGTTCCAAGAGTTTATATTGAATGATTTTGCAAAATGTTAACATAATCTGTCATAATAAGAATCGTTTTGGTTGATTATGTCAGGTAGGAATGATAAAATGTCAAGAAGTGTGTTATTTTACGGAAAGAAGGAGATTTATTATGTCAGGACATTCAAAGTTTGCCAACATCAAGCATAAGAAGGAAAAAAACGATGCTGCAAAGGGCAAGATTTTCACGATTATCGGAAGAGAGATTGCTGTAGCAGTTAAGGAAGGCGGACCCGATCCTGCCAATAACTTTAAGCTTGCAGCTGTTATAGCCAAGGCAAAAGCCAATAATATGCCCAATGATACCATCAATAACGGTATTAAGAAGGCCGCAGGCGATGCCGGATCCGTTGACTATAAGGCCTTTACCTATGAGGGCTATGGTCCTAACGGAATCGCAATTATTGTAGATACACTTACAGATAACGCAAATAGAACCGCTGCCAATGTAAGAGCTGCTTTTTCAAAGGGGAACGGAAGCTTAGGAGCCCAGGGCTGTGTGTCATATATGTTCGATAAAAAGGGACAGATCATCATTGATAAGGAAGAATGTGATCTTGATGCCGATGATCTTATGATGATGGCCCTTGATGCGGGAGCCGATGATTTTTCAGAGGAGGAGGACTCCTATGAGATATTAACCGACCCTGATGCTTTTGCCGAGGTTTATGCTGCCCTTGAGAAGGAAAATATTGTTATGGCCAGCGGTGAGGTTACCATGATTCCCCAGAACTATGTTTCAGTAACAGATGAAACAGCCGTAAAGTCATTAAACAGGATCCTGGACCTTCTTGATGAGGATGACGATGTTCAGGCAGTTTATCATAACTGGGAAGAAGCAGATTAACTTTAAGAGATGGGATAATGCAGAAAAAGCATAATGCACTGTTTTTAATATTGGGCATTATGGCTCTGGTGATTACTGCATATTCACTGTTTATAACGGTATTTAACCAGATCATTAGCCAAAATGAAGGATTTTTCTACGCCATTGTGTTTGGAGGAATCCTTATTTTGGTATATGTTTTTATAAATATTGTTGTTAAGCTTTTAAATATATCAAATTCGGCACGTGGGGGAAGGGCGCTTGATTTATCCTGCATTTTTATTATGGTCCTTATGTGCGGAATATATCTCATTTGGCGTATTTCCTACAGATCCACTGTTGATATTAACGAGACAACTATCTATCACATTGCAACTCTTATAAGTAATGATTCGGTATCGGTCAGCAGGGACACAACAGATTTTCTTTTAAATCATCCCTCATATTTTTTTATATCTTCCCTGTATTCACTTTTATTTGAGCTGATTCCCGATTTTGTCAATTTTTCGGTTGTGATCAACGGAATTTTGTCCTGCCTTAGTGCAGTTTTATGCTTTTTTACTGCCAGGAAGCTGACTGATGGAATATGCGGAATTTTGGCTGTGTTTTCCATTTTATTCCTTCCCGGAAATATGTTTTTGATATATTCTGATACGCCGGAGTGCTTGACAGCTGTCTTCTTTTTCGGATTTTTACTGTCCCTGACATATTTGATCGATGCTGATGAGAATTATAAAAAGATAATCTGCGTGATTTTTTACAGTATTTTATCCGCAATGTTATGCCTTAACGAGCCGGTATTCCTTATCGTCGTCATTTTGATGCCCATATGCCTATTGGGAACCCACAGGAAAAATGCATATCTGGTCCTTTTATCTGCAGTAATTGGGGTGATTCTTTCAGCACTTATGATACTCTTTAAGGCACTTATTATGGACATAACCTTTTTGGAGGTTCTGTCATCCTTCTTTAAGTGCTTTGTCCCCTTTAAGGATGTTGATACAGGAGCTGTAAAGCCATTTGCTGATCTTAAAGGCACTTTCGATAATAACGTGGGCGCTATACAGACTCACATTGAAAATAATTTTAATTTTATCGTGGGCAGAAATAATGCAACAGTTTCCCAGCTTGGAGCCGCATGGCTCATATTGCTCAATCAGCTGATGTATATGTTCTTTCTGATCCTCACCTTAAGTTCCATTTTCAGTATCATACAAAATAAGGATAAGCGGATGACCCCGGAAATCCTTCTTTTGGTTTTATCAACCATTTCTCTTTTCTTCCAGGCGAATCGTTCTGTTGATACCTTTTACTATCACGGACTAGTGGCCCTAATTTCATCGGTAGGATATTTTTACATGTATTTAAATCATCACCCCGAGGATAAGTTCGTATTCAGTAAGATCTACAACCTTAACATTTATGAAGAGGAGATGGAGAAGGAACGTCTCGCAAGAGAAGCCGAGCCATCGGAGGAAGAGATGGAACTTCGGCGTCAGGAGTTTCTTCTGCGTGCCAATGCCCTTATATTTAAGGATGAAAATATTGCTCTTTATAATATGATAAAGGCAGAAGAGAAGGCAAATGTAAAGGAACGACCCCTAGAAGCATCGCTTAATCTTGAAGAAGAAATTTTAAAAACCACTGAAGATGATATATATGAAGATAATGTCTATTCCGGGGATGATTTGGATTCATCGGATGGTATGAATCCTACTGAGGATGTGGCTCCTGCGGTTGAGGCTGATATAGTATCGGCACTTCCAAAGGATGTTCCCCAGACCATTGAAATGCCTAAAATATCCGAAGATGTCCTAAGTGACAGTAAGAAAAATAAGGCAGTAAATGCCGGAAAATTCATCGATAAGGCTTCAGGTAAAAAAACTTTCGGTAAAAAGGAATCCGAAAAGACGCCTGAAATTACGGAAGATAATGATACACCGGTATCATATATACCAAATCCCCTGCCTGTACCCGTAAGACGTCCTCATACATCTCTTGATTATGATTTTGACATTGATGATTCCGGCAGTGACTGGGATTTTGATTTTAAGGATATTCATCTTAAAGATTTTGATGTTTAGTTTTTATTGCAAAATCAATTGATTTTTAATATAATACCAAACGTGGTCTTTAGGCCAAAGCGCTTCCGTGGCTCAGCTGGTAGAGCAACGCATTCGTAATGCGTAGGTCGCCGGTTCGAATCCGGCCGGGAGCTTCACTGAAGGATTGCGTTTTGCAATCCTTTTTTGTTATTTTTTGTTATCGTGGTAAAGGACATCATATCTGCCTTACAGAAGGAGGGATCTTATGGCACAGCTCTGGGGCGGCCGTTTCACCGAAAAAACTAATGACGATGTATATGATTTTAACGCATCTATTTCCTTTGACCGGAAGCTTTTGCGTGATGACATAGAGGGCAGCATCGCACATGTAAAAATGCTTTCAAAACAGGGGATTATTTTAAAGGAAGAGGAATCCGCCATTATAGACGGTTTGAATTCGATTTTAGATGGAACCGAAAAAGGCGAGCTTAAAATAACAAGTGAGTATGAGGATGTACACAGCTTCGTTGAGGCCAACCTTATAGAGCTTATAGGAGATGCAGGCAAAAAGATGCATACCGGAAGGTCCAGAAATGATCAGGTAGCTCTTGATATGAGGCTGTATACAAGACGTGAGGCCAAAGAAGATCTTAAGATTCTTAAAAATCTTCTTACTGTGATACTTAATATCATGGAAGAGAATACCGATACCTACATGCCCGGCTTCACTCATCTTCAAAAGGCCCAGCCTGTAACCTTGGCTCACCATTTCGGTGCCTATTTTGAAATGTTTAAAAGGGACTATTTAAGGCTTTCCGACTGCATTGAGCGTATGAATTACTGCCCTTTGGGGGCTGGGGCCCTGGCCGGTACCACCTATCCTCTTGACCGTGAATTTGTTGCACGGGAACTGGGCTTTTTATCTGCAACAGAGAACAGTATGGATTCGGTTTCCGACAGGGATTATCTTCTTGAGTACCTGTCCTGCGCAGCGATCATTATGATGCATCTTTCCAGATTTTGCGAGGAAATAATAATATGGAACAGTAACGAATACCGTTTTGTTGAAATATCGGATACCTATTCAACCGGCTCAAGTATAATGCCCCAGAAGAAGAATCCCGATATTGCCGAGCTAACAAGGGGCAAGACCGGCAGAGTGTATGGTGCACTCATGTCCCTTCTTACAACCATGAAGGGCATTCCCCTTGCATATAATAAGGACATGCAGGAGGATAAGGAAATGGCCTTTGATGCAATGGACACCGTTAAAAACTGCTTAAGGCTGTTTACGGGAATGCTTTCTTCCATGACCTTTAATAAGGATATAATGGCGAAAAGCGCAATGAACGGTTTCACCAATGCAACGGATGCGGCAGATTATCTTGTTAAACACGGCGTTCCCTTCAGGGATGCTCATGGTATAATCGGACAGCTTGTTTTATACTGCATTGATAAAGATTCAGCTTTAGATGATCTGTCGATTGAGGAGTTTAAAAAGTTCTCAGAGGTATTTAAGGATGATATTTATGATGCCATTTCTCTTAAGACCTGTGTTGACAAGAGACTGACAAAGGGCGCTCCGGGAATGGAGGCCATAATGAATGAAATCAAAAACTCGAAAGAATTTCTTGCTACATTGTGACAAAACGATTATTATATAAAATGCGGTTTTGAAACATTTGATGATTAACGGCTTTGCCGAGGATAAAGGAGATAAAGATGAGTGAAAAATTAAGTGTTGCTATTTTAGGCGGTACGGGAATGGTCGGTCAGAGATTTATTTCTCTTCTTGAAAATCATCCCTGGTTTGAGGTGAAGGTTATTGCAGCATCACCCAGATCCGCCGGAAAGACATATAAGGAAGCTGTAGGAGACAGATGGAAGATGACAACACCCATGCCGGAGGCGGTTAAGGATATTGTTGTCATGAACGTTAATGATGTTGAAGCGGTTTCAAAGCAGGTTGATTTCTGCTTCTCAGCTGTTGATATGACAAAGGATGAGATAAGAGCAATTGAGGAAGCTTATGCTAAAACCGAAACACCTGTTGTTTCCAATAATTCAGCCCACAGATGGACCCCGGATGTACCGATGATCATCCCTGAAGTAAACCCCGAGCATACTGATGTTATTGAATTCCAGAAAAAGAGACTGGGAACCAAGAGAGGCTTTGTTGCCGTTAAGCCCAACTGCTCGATCCAGAGCTATGCACCTGTTCTTGCAGCCTGGAAGGAGTTTGAGCCATATGAAGTCATAGCAACCACATATCAGGCGATTTCAGGAGCCGGCAAGACCTTTAAGGATTGGCCCGAAATGGTTGAAAATATAATTCCCTATATTGGTGGCGAAGAAGAAAAGTCAGAGCAGGAGCCCCTTCGTATTTTAGGTAAGGTTGAAAACGGCGTTATCGTTAAGGCGCAGGAGCCCAAGATCAGCTGTCAGTGCATTCGTGTTCCGGTTCTTAACGGTCATACTGCCGCTGTTTTTGTTAAGTTCAGAAAGCAGCCTACCAAAGAGCAGCTTATTGAAAAGATGACAAGCTTTTCCGGTGAGCCTCAGAGACTTAACCTTCCTTCTGCTCCCAAGCAGTTCATTCGCTATATGGAAGAGGATAACAGACCTCAGGTCCAGGCTGATGTTGACTATGAAAACGGTATGGGCATATCTATCGGCCGCTTAAGAGAAGACTCCATCTACGACTGGAAGTTTGTAGGTTTATCACATAATACTGTTCGTGGCGCTGCAGGTGGTGCGGTTTTATGCGCTGAGCTTTTAAAGGCCAAGGGCTTTATCACAAAGAAGTAATTTGGAGAATGCCGGTTAATGGATGATCTAAAATATCAGGTTGATCTGCTGACAGCCTTAAATGAAAAATTGATGAAGTCGGAGCATGTTTTCAGACAGATTGCGGAATCCTCCGGAAATGTTTATCTGTTTTACGATTATTCGGATTCCCGCATGCTTGTTGACTTTATAGGGCCTTGGGACGAGCTGGTTGGTGAGAAAATATCCACCAATCCATATGACGAATCCTATATGATGAACCTGCTTCTTGATGAGGATCAGGACACTTTCCGTGAAAAGATCCTCAGCATGGAGCGTGAGGGCAGAACGGAAGAGACTATTGAGGTCCACTCCAAAACAAGAAAGTACAGCTTCCGTGTAACTGCCAATGCCAAATATTCATCTGACGGTGTTATCATTGAAAAGCTTGTAACCTTTGAAAACATAACTAAGATCAAGGCAAAGAACGATGAGCTTACATACCTGGCATATTACGATACATTAACAGGGCTTTACAACCGTAATAAATTTGTTGCCATATTGCGTGATATGTGTGAGATGGCCGAGTCCGAAAAGGTTTGTGTTGAAGTTCTATTTATTGATATTGATGACTTTAAGAAGATAAACGATACAGTTGGACTTTTATTCGGTGACGAGCTTGTTCAGGAGCTTGCCGTATATCTTAAGACCTTTGAGGCTGAGGATGTCAAGGTAGGGCGCTTTGGTTCGGATCTGTTTGTTCTTGCCATTTATAATCCCTGTGGTCAGAAGACCGCAGATAACATTTACAGACGGATTCGGGAGAGGCTGCGTTCAGCCTTTGTTTTAAGCAATAAGCAGTCAATTACCATGACTGTATCAGCAGGTGTGGCTGAATATCCCGATGCCGGTAGATCTGCTGTTGAAGTCATTAAAAATTCCGAAATTGTATTATACCGTGCCAAGGAAAAAGGGAAAAATTCCATTGAATTTTTCGAGCCGGAGATACTGACTCGTTTTATCAAGGATGTTTCCATAGAAAAACAGCTCAAGGCAGCTATTGATAACAATGATTTTACACTGTTTTTCCAGCCCCAGTTCAGCTCCGACAACGGAAAGCTGCGGGGAGCCGAGGCACTTATAAGATGGCCTGATAATAACGGCGGATTCATAATAAATCCCTCGGAATTCATTCCCATTGCCGAAAAGAACGGAGCCATCATCCCTATCGGTGAGTGGGTACTGAAGGAGTCCATGCGGATATACAGTGAGCTTCGGAGTAAGTATCATTATCCAATGACACTCTCCGTTAACATTTCCGCGGTCCAGTTAAGACGTGAAAATTTTGTTGAACTTGTTCAGAATCTTTTAATGATCTATGAGCTTAATCCTTCAAGCTTTGAAATTGAGATCACTGAAACGGTATTTATAGAAGATTTTGATGATGTTATTGCCAAGATAAATATTTTAAGAAAAATGGGAGTTAAGGTTGCTCTTGATGATTTCGGTACCGGATATTCCTCATTGTCATATTTAAAAAAGCTTCCCATTGATACCTTAAAGATCGACAAGAGTTTTGTTGATACCATGACAACCGATGAGGCCGGCGGCATTATAACGGATTCCGTTATTTCACTGGCCAAAAAAATGGGCTTTACAACTGTTGCCGAAGGCGTCGAAAGCAAGGATCAGCTTTTATACCTTCAGAAGGCCGGCTGTGACCTTATACAGGGATTCCTGTTAGGCAAGCCCATGAACCGTCATGATTTTGAAAAGCTTATTATCAGGCAGCTTCCAAGCTAGGAACTCATGAGCAGAGAAAGCAATTTATCCTACTTAAACAGCATATACGCACAGTCATCAAATGATATTGTGATATTGTACGGATCCCGCTATGTCGGGATTCGTTCTGTTATTTCGGACTTTATCCGGGATAAGGATTCTTTTTACTTTAAAGCCCGTCCCTGCGAAGTGAATCTTCAGCTTTCCTTAATTGCCCATGACCTTGCGGCAAAAACAAGGATTTCCGAAACGATCCTGGGTGATTTTTCCTCGATGCTTAAGTACTATGCAGAGCAGGGCAGCAATAAAAAGGTTGTTGTTTTTGACAATTTTACCGCATTTTTGCATGGCAATAAAACCTTTTTAAATTACATAATCTCACTTGTACGGGAAAATCTTAAGAGCGGAACACTTATGTTGGTTCTTGCAAGTGAGGACATTTCATTCATCGAAAACGATATGCTCAAGGCCTTCGGAAAGGCTTCCTACGAAATAAGGGGTGTGGTAAAGGTTGAAGGGGTGTCAATTAGCGAGATAAAAAAAGCTCATCCGTATCTGTCCCTTAATGAGCTTGTTTCATATTATTCCGTTATCGGTGGCAATTCGGTTTTATGGAATTTATATGATAAAAATGAAGATGTACGTGATTTTATATGTAAAAATATCATTCGTCCCGGCGGTTATATGGGGGACCATTTCCAAAACCCTCTGCCGGATGAACTTCGCGAAACCTCAGTATACAATACCATTCTGTATGCTCTTGCAAACGGTTGTGAGAAACTTAACGATATTTTCGAAAAAACCGGATATGACAGGGCCAAAATTTCCGTATACCTTAAAACCCTTTCAAGTCATGGAATCGTAATGAAACAGGAAGCGATTGATATAGGTGCCGGCAATGCTTCCAAGAAAGGCATTTATAAGATATGCGAACCCTTCATAAGGTTTTACTACAGGTTTATTTTTGCCAATCTTTCAATGTTCTTCATTGAGGGAGAGGATAAGTTTTATCGAAAGTATATAGAGCCGCACTTTAATGCCTACAGAGAAGAGACTTACATTGATCTCTGCATTGAGCATTTAAATGAACTTTCGTCAAAATCATCTGACGATCCCTGTAATGCTTTTGGACGATTTTTTGATAAAAACAATGCAATTGATTTTGCCGGAAGGGATAATGAGGGAAGGATAATCATTGGGGCAGGACGTTTTTCGCAGCCTCATATGTCATACTCACGCCTTGAGGAAATATTAACGTCCTGTGAAAAGTCCAGGATAAAGTATGACTGTATATATTTATTATCGGCAATTGACTTTGATCAGAAGCTGCATTTGTACTCAAGTGTTCACGATAATGTGCGTTTGATTGATTTTAGAGATTGATTTTTCCCACTGTCTGTGCGAAAATAATTTTTAACGATTTTCATATAATGAAAGGAGAATTCACATGATCATTTCTAAAGAAGTTCAGGAAATGTGCGCCGTACATCAGGGTGTACATCATGGTGCCGCACCTATTCCTGAAGAAGCAAAGTGGGTAAAGGCAAAGGAAGTAAAGGATATCTCCGGCTATACACATGGTATTGGCTGGTGTGCTCCTCAGCAGGGTGCTTGTAAGCTTTCTCTTAATGTTAAGGAAGGTATCATCCAGGAAGCACTGGTTGAGACCATCGGATGCTCAGGCATGACTCATTCAGCAGCAATGGCAGCTGAAATTCTTCCCGGTCTTACAGTTATGGAAGCTCTTAACACAGACCTTGTTTGTGATGCTATCAATACTGCAATGAGAGAGTTATTCCTTCAGATCGTTTACGGTCGTACTCAGTCAGCATTTTCCGAGGACGGACTTCAGATCGGTGCAGGTCTTGAAGATCTTGGTAAGGGCTCACGTTCAATGGTTGGTACAACCTACGGTACACTTTCAAAGGGTCCCAGATACTTAGAGCTTACAGATGGCTACATCACAGGTGTTGCTCTTGATGAGAACGATGAGATCATCGGTTACAAGTATGTTAACTTCGGCAAGATGATGGACTTCATCAAGGCCGGCGATGATGCTAACAAGGCATTTGAGAAGGCTCAGGGCCAGTATGGTCGTGTTGCTGATGCAGTTAAAGTTATCGATCCCAGAAAACAGTAAGAAGGAGGACTTAAATCATGGCATTATTTGAATCATATGAAAGAAGAGAGCCTCAGATTCTTGCTAAGCTCAAGGAGTACGGCATCTCATCAATCGAAGAGTGTAAGGAAATCACAGAAGCAGCCGGAATTGATGTTTATCATCTTATTGAAGGCATTCAGCCTATTTGTTTCGAGAACGCAAAGTGGGCTTACACTGTAGGCGCTGCAATTGCTATTAAGAAGAACTGCCGCAAGGCTGCAGATGCAGCTGCTGCAATCGGCGAGGGACTTCAGGCTTTCTGTATTCCCGGATCTGTTGCAGATACACGTAAGGTAGGTCTCGGACATGGTAACTTAGGTAAGATGCTTCTTGAAGAGGAGACAGAGTGTTTCGCATTCCTTGCAGGTCACGAGTCATTCGCAGCTGCTGAGGGTGCAATCGGTATTGCTGAGAAGGCTAATAAGGTTCGTAAGACACCCCTTCGTGTTATCCTTAATGGTCTTGGTAAGGATGCTGCACAGGTTATTTCAAGAATCAACGGTTTCACATTTGTTGAGACAGAGTATGATCCCTATACAAATACAGTAAAGGAAGTTTCACGCAAGTGCTACTCCAAGGATGCTAATTCACCTCGTGCCAAGGTTAACTGCTATGGTGCCAACGATGTTTGCGAAGGTGTAGCTATCATGTGGAAGGAAAATGTTGATGTATCAATCACAGGTAACTCAACAAATCCCACAAGATTCCAGCATCCCGTTGCAGGTACATATAAGAAGGAGAGACTTGAGGCAGGTAAGAAGTACTTCTCAGTAGCTTCAGGTGGCGGTACAGGTCGTACACTTCATCCCGATAACATGGCTGCAGGTCCTGCATCATATGGTATGACAGATACAATGGGCCGTATGCATTCAGATGCTCAGTTCGCAGGTTCATCTTCAGTTCCTGCCCATGTAGAGATGATGGGTCTTATTGGTGCCGGCAACAACCCTATGGTTGGTATGACTGTTTCCACAGCCGTTTCAATCGAGGAAGCTGCTAAGGCAGGTAAGTTCTAAGATTTGATCTATATGTGATTTTGCAGCCCCCGGCCATTCGGGGGCTGTTTTATTGATTTAACAAATTTTTGCTTTTATTTTTGTTGACTTTGAACATTCTTTATGTTAATTTAATTGAGTATGCCGCATAGCGAGGTTATAAGCGACTTTGTCCACCAAAGCTAGCGAGTAAATATTATAAGGAGGTGCCCTTATGTACGCTATTATTGCTACAGGCGGAAAACAGTATAAGGTTTCGGAAGGCGATGTTATCAAGGTAGAGAAGCTCGCTGCAGAGGCCGGAGATGCTGTTACGTTTGATGATGTTCTTGCAGTAAGTGGTGACAAGCTCTTAGTTGGTGATGATGTTAAGTCAGCATCTGTATCAGCTACAGTAGTTGAAAACGGTAGAGGCAAAAAGGTTATCGTTTACAAGTACAAGAGAAAGAGCGGATACCATAAGAAGAATGGTCACAGACAAGCATACACTCAGGTTAAGATTGATAAGATCAACGCTTAATTAGCTGGTGAATATGCGATGATTAAGGCTATAGTGACCAAGAAAAACAATGAATATTTTTCCTTTAGTTGTTCAGGGCATGCAGGTTTTGCCAGAAAGGGAAAAGATATTGTTTGTGCTTCAGTAAGTGTCCTTACAATAAATACATTTAATTCGATTGATGTTTTGACTGCCTGCAGTATAAAGGGCAGTGAGCAGGACGGATTTCTTGAATGGGAGTTTGTATCGGGATGCGACAGGGAAGCAACATTATTAATGGATTCCATGGTATTGGGCCTTAATGAGATCAGTAAAGAATATGCAGATTTACTATCATTGGAAGTGAAGGAGGTGTAAACCGATGTTAAAGATGAACCTTCAGTTATTTGCTCATAAAAAGGGTGTCGGCTCTACAAAGAACGGCCGTGACTCAGAGGCAAAGAGACTTGGTGCAAAGAGAGCAGACGGACAGTTTGTTAAAGCCGGTAATATTTTATACAGACAGCGCGGAACAAAGATCCATCCCGGTATCAATGTTGGACGCGGTGGCGATGATACACTTTATGCAACAGTTGATGGTGTATTAAGATTTGAAAGATTGGGAAGAGACAAGAAGCAGGCTTCTGTTTATCCTGTAGAGCAGTAATTTTTGATTACCAGGCCTTAAACATTATGTTTAAGGCCTTTCTATTTTATGATTCGAGGTTTTTATGTTTGCCGACAGAGCGAAGATATATGTCAGAAGCGGCAAGGGCGGTGATGGCCATGTGTCCTTCAGAAGAGAAAAATATGTAGCAAACGGCGGTCCTGACGGCGGGGACGGTGGCAAGGGCGGAGACGTTATTGTTGAAGTAGATGATGGCATGAACATGCTCACCAATTATCGGCATGTGCGTAAATACTGTGCCCAGGACGGTGAAAACGGCGGTAAAAGAAACTGTCGCGGTAAGGACGGAAACGATATTGTTTTAAAGGTCCCTGCCGGAACTGTTTTTAAGGATGCCGAATCCGGCAAAGTCATTGCGGATATGTCGGGAGATAACCGCAGGATCGTTCTTCTTAAAGGTGGAAGAGGCGGAAACGGTAACCAGCATTATGCAACTGCAAGAATGCAGGCGCCTAAATATGCCCAGCCCGGGCAGCCTTCTTTGGAGTTGAACATCCAGCTTGAACTTAAGGTAATTGCCGATGTGGGACTTTTGGGTTTCCCCAATGCCGGGAAGTCCACTCTTTTGTCAAATATATCAAATGCCAAGCCTGAAATCGGTGATTATCCATTTACAACCCTTAGGCCTCATCTGGGTGTTGTTGATATTGACGGAAGCCGTGGTTTTGTATGTGCCGATATACCCGGACTTATCGAAGGTGCTTCAGAGGGCGTAGGTTTAGGCCATGATTTTTTGCGTCATGTTGAGCGCACCAAGGTCATGATCCACGTAGTTGATGCAGCTGAAACCGAGGGAAGAGATGCCGTTTCCGACATCAGGATCATAAATGAAGAACTCAGAAAGTACGATGCGGATCTTGCCAAAAGGCCCCAGATAATTGCTGCCAATAAGATTGATGCCATTTCGGAAGACAATGATGTTATAAAGCGCATAGAAGATGCATTTAAACCCGAGGGCTATGAGGTTTACCCCATAAGCGCCGCTACCGGTGAAGGAGTAAAGGAGCTTTTATATGCCGTAAGGCGTCTTCTTGATACACTGCCTGAAGAAACAATTGTATTTGAACCCGAAATGGTTGTAGGTGTACCTGATTTTTCATCTGATCCCTATGAGGTATTTTTTGATGAAAAAGAGAAGGCATATCATGTCGAAGGGCCCAGAATCGAGAAAATGCTGGGTTATACAAACTTGGATTCCGAACGCGGCTTTGTATTTTTCCAAAATTTTCTAAAAGACAATGGTATCCTGGATGAGCTTGAAGGACTCGGAATCAAGGACGGGGATACGGTAAAGCTGTACGGCTGGGAATTTGATTATTACAAATAAAGGAATTTTATATGACTAGTAAGCAGAGATCCTATTTAAAATCAATATCATCAACAATGGACCCGATATTTCAGGTTGGAAAATCATCTGTTACTCCGGAAATTGTTGAGGCAATAAACGAAGCGCTTGAAAAGAGAGAACTTATTAAAATTTCCGTTTTAAAAAACTGCGCTGATGATCCTCGGGACATAGGTGAGATGATCGCCGAAAGGACGCACTCCCAAATCGTCCAGGTCATCGGTAAGAAAATCATATTATATAAACCCCAGAAGAATAAGGAAAAGCGTAAGATAATCCTTCCCGTTGATTGATTGAAAGCATGTCAGGAAAAAAAATCGGTATCCTCGGAGGTACCTTTAATCCAATTCATAATGCTCATTTAAGACTTGCCAAAAAATCCCTCGAATTTTGCGATTTAAGCAAGGTTTTGATCTTGCCCAGCGGATGTTCGTACTTAAAGGATCAGAGCCTTATTGCGTCCAAAACAGACCGAATTAACATGGTTCTTTTGGCCATACGTGATTATAAGGGATTTGAACTGTCCACTTTGGAGACTGATAAGGAAGGCAACTCATATACCTATGAAACGCTTCATGATTTAAAAAGTTCAAATCCCGAGGATGAGTTATTTTTCATAATAGGTGCCGATACGCTTTTTAATATTGACAGTTGGATGAAACCCGAAGAAATTTTCAGGCTTTCGAAAATCATTGCCGCAAGAAGGGATGAGCACTCGGATGAAGCTCTGAATGAAAGGATTGACTTCCTAAGGGAAAAATATGGAGCTCAGATCATTTTGATTGATTCTCCCAAAATTGATATTTCAAGTTCCGAAATACGGGCACGTATTAAGGATCATCTGGATGCTACTGATATGCTGCCTGCCGAAGTTTATGAATACATTAAAACCAAAGGATTATATCTATAGATGAATTTTCTACACAAACGCAAAAGTCAGAATAAGCTGAACAAGTTATTTAAAAAGATGAAAAAAGTACTCCCCAAGAGCCGGTATATACATTCTGTGGGAGTTTCCTATACTGCAGCTTCAATGGCCATGAAATACGGTGAGGATATAGAGAGTGCAATGACCGCCGGAATACTGCATGACTGCGCAAAATCATATTCGGGCATGGAGCTTTTGGCAATGTGTGATAAATACGGCATAGTTCCCTCGGACGCGGAACGTTTAAGTCCGGATCTTTTACATGCCAGGATCGGCTCATGCCTTGCAAAGGATAAATACAAGATCACGGATCCATCGGTGCTTGATGCGATTGCTTACCATACAACCGGAAAGCCCGATATGACAACTCTTGAAAAGATATTATATATTGCCGATTATATTGAGCCCCAGCGTAATAAGGTTTCAAATCTTAAGGAAATAAGGCATCTTGCTTTTGAAGACCTGGATGAATGTATTATTGTTGTTACCGAGAATACCATAAAATATTTAAAAGACAAAAAGGCCGATATTGATCCGGTAACCCAAAGTACCCTCGATTTTTATAAAGAGAAGAAGGCTGAAAAATAATGGAAACACTTGATATTTTAAAAATTATAAATGAATCCGCGCTTGATAAGAAGGCCG
>R03__coassemble_597_pt1 | contig 19768 bp, 17 predicted proteins | sample R03__metabat2_high_PE_019 | metagenome-assembled genome bin R03
TGAGTCAGAAGAAATCGTGGTCAAATTGTGGTCAAAATCAATTTCGAACCCGCAAACCCTTGATTTTACTGGGTTTATTCCTTGACACTCTTCATCGTCGGGAACTCAAGCACATCTCTAATAGCCATTTAATTCATCACGACCTTTCCTAAGCTATCAATATCATTTCCTATTCTGCCAAATTATGTACAATAATTTTTGCATCACAATAAAACCTTTTCAGGTTTCCAACTTCTATATTCGGTTTTTTTTACTCAGCTTGATGTCAAAATAGTCGTCTTTATACCCAACGAGTCTCTTAACTTATTTTGAGATTTTTCAATGCACATGCGCAAAGTCTCGCCAAATCTAATTGGCTTTGAACAAGTGTTGTCATTTATATTGATCTCATCAGCATTTTTCGAATCTTCCTCAGTATCTCTCTTCCCGGCTTCAATCCTATTCATTAATTCGATAAGTCTCTTGATCTTATAATCATTTATCTGCTTTGTCTCATTCAGATTAAAGCAATATCCCACATGTTCTCCCTCGCAGAATTCATCCGCCAAAATGTTATATCTATATCTGATATCCCACCCCATCATTTCATACAGCATGTCTGCGAATAACCCAGATAGTTTTCTTGGCCGTCGCTTTTCCCCTTTTACATTGCACCATCTAAGAGCTCCCGGATCGTTTTCCTCACATTTTATTACGTACATTTTACGTTCAGCCTCATCCATCAATATTCTGATATATACAGTGCCTTCCAGTCCTTGAATACATGCCGAGTTGAACACAATGGCATTATCCTTAATTGTCACTGCTGCTTCCTTTTTAGTTGTTGTAAACAAATTCTCACTTACCACCTGAAGATTCTCAATATCTACCATATTTCTAACTCCTTAATCTGCTCCCGTAATTCCTTCATTGCTCTTTCTGATAGAATGCAAGCTATATCAGAGCAGTCTCTATACGCTCTTATGAATCTGTCATCTGCATAATCGCCGGATTCTATAGCCTTGATTCTCCAATAATTTCCTTTATCCATACACATCTGCTTCTCTATGTCCCCAGCTGTATTCTCTTCCTCCGTGATTAGCGGGCAATACAATCAATCTCTTATCAATTGGATGGAGGAACATTTCTATATTTTCAACATTCAATTTTTCTAAACAAGCCACATTAAATGATATCTGATTGCTGTTAATGCTCAAATACATATCATTTTTAAGAGAAAACATCGCTCCGTTAACGGATAGCAATTGAAGCCCATTGTCATAGATTTCCTTATATCCGCATTCTTTTGTTTTAAATACCTTTTTACAGGCATCCACATAATTACCAACATTCCAGAATCTCCAGTTTCTGTCTATAGGTATATATCCTTTCAGTGCTCCTTGTGATACTACCTTAAGACAAGGAATTGTATACCCATTAGACGCAAACTTATGCGCTTCAATAAGCTTGAGAGTAGCACAATCTCACCGCCCGGGCTTCCTCCCTGTATTCCTTGATCATAGTACCCAGAGTATTCATTAGCAGTCTCCTTTTACACTAATGCTATCATTCTTTACTCTACAATTGGTAAGACCGATATCCACACTTAGTCCATATCCCAACCACATCCTTTGCATAAAAAAGAGGAACTTCCAATAGAAATTCCTCCCGTTCTATACCTTATGCAATCTGTTTGCAAAGACTATTCACCCCATTTATTCCATGGCACGTAATGGATATCATTAAGCACAATATCAAGCTTTCCCAGGTAATATACCATGCCCCGGCAGCCATCTCCCCTCATGTCTATATACTTCTTCACGTTATTAGATAGCTTTTTCTCCGTATTACAGTCACTCTTAATTTCAATGGCATAGGACGCTTGCCATTCTGCAATTGCATCCACCTCAAATCCGTTCTTATCTCTGTAGTAGGTCAGGTTGCTGCTTTTCCCCTGATTAAATCTTGCCTTCAGCATCTCAGAAACTGCCATTGTCTCCACTACTGCTCCTTTATGATCTGATAGGAGTAGCTGCTCCTTGGATTCCATGCGCAACAGGTAGCAGAGCAGTCCCGTATCAACAAAATACAGCTTTGGCGTTTTGACAACAGTCCTCCCCAGGTTATTAGTATCCGGCTCCAGCATATGGATTATATATGATGATTCCAGCATTGACAGCCAGCTCCTGACTGTTGTGGCAGACAAGCCTAAATCTCTGGATATACTCTCCATATTAAGCAGCTGTCCGCTATGGACCGCGCATATTGTCAGAAATCTTCTGAACTGCATCAGATTAGTGGCATTGATCTGGTCCTTTACATCCAGGTCAAGGTATGTGGCAATATAATTTTCGAACCAGTCATCACGCATATAGTTCTTAGTCGAATCATGCAGTGGCGGATAGAGACCTCCAAATATATAGTCGTATGGATCAGTTTTCAATACATCTGCCATACCCAGCTCACGAATCGAAAATGGCAGCAGCCGAAGCATCCCCACACGACCCGCCAGACTATCGGCAATATTTTCTCTCAGTCGGAACTGGCTCGAACCGGTGAATATATATTTACCTGGCTCATAGTCACTATTATCAACTATCTCCTTGACAGCACTGAATAATTCGGGGACCTTCTGAGCCTCATCTATGATCACGCCTTTTGGAAATGCCCTGAGAAAATCATATGGATTATCCTGTGCCATGGTTCTCATGTTCCAATTATCCAGAGTTATATAATCCTTATCCGGAAAAGTCATCTTAGCAAGTGTTGATTTACCACTCTGCCTGGGACCTGTAATGGCCACGACAGGAAACTGTTCACTTAACCTTATCAATGTCTGCTGAGCTTCCCTCTTTATCATCATCTAATCCTCCTAAAATAATTATAATTTTAGGATATTCCAATGTCAATATTCAGGATATTCCGAAGTTTATACAGCAGATAATCCGAAGTTTTGGTAGTAAAAAAGGCCTCGCAAACCTGCGAGGCCCGTAAATACTGGGTTTCTAATTAATCGATTTCATCGTCGGGAACAGCAGCACGTCTCTTATCGCCGGGCTGTTGGTCATGATCATCACCAGTCTGTCGATACCGTAGCCGATTCCACCTGTAGGTGCCATACCCACTTCAAGGGCATTCAGGAAGTCCTCATCAGTATGCTGGGCTTCCTCATCACCTGCCTCTGCATTTGCATCCTGGGCTGCGAATCTCTCCCGCTGGTCTATAGGATCGTTAAGCTCTGAGTATGCGTTGCACATCTCCCAGCCGTTGATGAACATCTCAAATCTCTCAACGTAACCTTCCTTATCGGGCTTCTTCTTGGTAAGCGGCGATATCTCGATGGGATGATCCATTACAAAGGTAGGCTGTAGGAGCTTGTCTTCACAATATTCCTCAAAGAACAGTGCCAGGATGTTGCCCTTCTTATGATAGGACTCATATTCAATGTGGTGCTCGTCTGCCAGCTTCTTGGCCTCGGCATCATCCTTAACCTGGTCAAAGTCAACCCCTGCGTACTTCTTAACCGCATCCACCATTGTTATCCTCTCGAAGGGCTTGCCGAAGTCGATCTCCAGGTCACCGTACTTAACGATAGGTGATCCATTGACCTCTATTGCAATCTTGCGGTACATCTCCTCCGTAAGATCCATCATTCCATTGTAATCCGTGTATGCCTGGTACAGCTCCATAAGAGTGAACTCGGGATTATGTCTTGTGTCCAGCCCCTCGTTTCTGAACACACGTCCGATCTCGTATACTCTCTCAAGACCTCCCACGATCAGTCTCTTAAGGTACAGCTCCAGTGATATTCTCAGCTTAAGATCCTCATCAAGCGCGTTAAAATGGGTCTCAAAAGGTCTGGCCTCAGCACCACCGGGATTTGATACCAGCATCGGTGTCTCGACCTCCATGAAGTCCTTCTCGTCAAGGAAACGGCGGATCGTTGATATGATCTTTGACCTCTTAACGAATGTCTCCTTAACCTCCTCATTCATGATAAGGTCAACATATCTCTGACGGTATCTCATCTCCACATCAGTAAGTCCGTGATATTTTTCAGGAAGGATCTGCAGGCTCTTTGAGAGCAGTGTCACTTCCGAAGCATGTATGGATATCTCACCCATCATGGTTCTGAACACGTATCCCTTAAGTCCCACAATATCACCGATATCGTATTTCTTAAAGTCAGCATATGACTCTTCTCCGATCGAGTCCCTTGAAACGTACACCTGAATATTTCCGGGCTTGTCCTGAACGTTTGCAAAAGAAGCCTTGCCCATTACACGCTTTGACATGAGTCGTCCTGCGATTGAAACCTCAATGGGATGCGCGTCCATGATGGCACGCTTTTCCTCATAGTCAGCCTTTTTAGCGGCTTTTGCATCTTCCTCTGACATTCCCTCGGTATTGACCTCGGCTCTGCCGTTAAGAAGCTCTGCCTCAAGCTTTTCATACTCTCCGGCTGCATCTACTGTATGATACGTAACGTCATATTTTGTGATGACAAAAGGGTCCTTACCTGCATCCTGAAGGTTTTTAAGCTTCTCGCGACGCACCTTTAAAAGCTGGTTAATGTCAACCTCCTGCTGACCCTTTTGATTTTTCTGCTGATTATCTCCCATGATATCTCCTTTTCCTGTCACGCCTTCATCCCACTATAGCTAATCGCCACGGCATGATGACACATCTCTTATCAAAAAATAGGCGTCCCACCAAGGAACGCCTACACGATTGCACAACAATTTCCCTGTCAAAAGATTTACTTACCGGGCTTTTCAATTGCCTTGATCTTGTATTCGATAATTCCGGCTTCGGTCTCAACCTTAACCGTAACACCCTTCTTCTTGCCGATAAGCGCTTTTCCAAGGGGTGACTCATTTGAAATCTTGCCATTCAGTGAATCAGCCTCTGTGGATCCTACGATCTTGTAGATAAGCTCCTCATTATATTCTTTATCGATAATGGTAACAGTTGTTCCGATGCTGATCTTATCTGCGGAATCCTCATCCTCTTCATAGACCTCGGCGTGTTTTAAGATCTTCTCGATTTCCTCAATACGGATCTCGATATCTCTCTGCTCTTCCTTGGCTGCATCATATTCGGCATTCTCGGATAGGTCGCCCTGCTCTCTTGCTTCCTTGATCTTCTGAGCGATTTCCGCACGTCTGACTGACTTAAGCTCCTCGAGTTCATCCTGGAGTGCCTTTAAGCCTTCAACGGTTAAAATGTTCTTTTTCTGTTCCATTTCTAAACCTTCTTTCATTCAAAAAATGCGGCAGTCCGCATACAACGCACAATATTATAAACTACTCGACTTTTATCGTCAACCGAAAACGCCATATGTTTATTCGCTCTTAACCCCGTAAGTCTCCGTAAATTCCCTAAGCGTCATCCTGTATTCTTCGTGAAAATCACGAGCTGACAGTATATGCGCTCCCGCTCCCGATACGATGACCTGCTCCATTCCGTCTGAGGTTATTACTGTTATGTCATATTTTGAACTGTTTTCATGGGCATATCTCTCAATATAGCGGTCCGCAGTCTGGGCCTCCGCCGTATATACAATCTTGATATTTTTATAGGCTTTTTCCTCTGCCTTATGGCCCTTTACCTTATAGGCATCATATACCACCATCATGGGAATCCCCCTTATGGCCTGATAGTTGCACACAAGCTCGTTCAGCTTCTCAGCTGCGGAATCTGGTGATATCTCCAAAAATCCCTTAAGTTCATCCCAGGCATGTATAACATTGTAGCCGTCGATCAGAATGTATTTATCCTTAAGCTTTGCCCCCTTATACTTACCGGATTCACCGGCTGATCCGGGCCTGCTGCCATCTCCGCTTCCGGAGTTCCCCCCTTCTCTCCTGCGCATCCTCATGCTGGCGGAAACCCCCTTATAGGATGACTGTCTGCCCTTCTCGTTGGCATATCCCGCTGCCTTTAGGATATTATCAATATCTTCCACTGACAGGGCCATATCCAGTGCGCTCCGGCTGTCCATCTTCCTTCTCTGCCGGTTCATCCTCTCGGCTTCTTCAATGGCATCATTATCTGATTTTGCAGCCCCGCTGCCATATTCAATGTGCATGTGCTGCGGTACCTCATCCCAGGGGATTACCGTACCGGCGCCATGGGCGCAAAATACCGAAGATGAGGGGTTCCTAAGGTCCCCGTCAGGATCGTAGCTTGACGCTGCAAGTACCTCTTCCTCGTTATGGCACGCATCATACCCTGCCATTGACAGGTACAGCCGCCCCAGTCCCTTTGTATAGGCTGCCACCTCCTTGGTATATCCGTTCATGGTGGAAACCGGTGCCTTCCCTGTAAGAACGGTCACATGATTTACCGCATCCGTTTCGGCAATCGTGGCCGTACCGTTCATGCCGGTTATATCGGTCATTGCCTTTCCGGTATATTCCTCTGGAAGCTCCAGGGTATATTCATAATATGGCTCCAGCAGGTGGCACTTGCCCCTTGCAGCCAGTTCCATAAGGCCCTGCCTGATGGCCCTGTAGGTGGCCTGTCTGAAATCGCCGCCCTCGGTGTGCTTCTGATGGGCTCTTCCCGACACTAGTTCCAAATGGATATCGGTTATGGGCATCCCCAGCAGCACTCCCCGGTGCTCCCTCTCCGTCATATGGGTGTATATGAGTCTCTGCCAGTTTTTTGATAACAGATCTTCGCTTATATCCGCAGCGTAGGTCATACCCGTCCCCCGCTCATTTGGAGATATCCTGATATGCGCCTCCGCGTAATGACGCAGCGGCTCAAAGTGCCCCACGCCTTCGAAGGAATCACTCACCGTTTCCTTATACAACACTCGCCCGTCGGCAAAATCAACACTTACCCCGAATCTCTCCCTGATAGTGTTTTTAAGGATCTCCGCCTGCACGTCTCCCATAAGATATATAAGGATCTCTTTTGTTTCCTCATTATAGGTAACATTAAGTGAGGGGTCCTCTTCCGATAGTTCCAGAAGATTTTTCAACATCCGGTTTCTGTCAACGTCCCATGGGTACTTAACCGCATAGGAAAGTGCGGGAGATAAATGAGGCTTTATGACATTGGCCCTGCTGCCGAATACATCTCCAGCCTGTGTATTATTGGGGGATACAAGTGCTACCACTTCTCCCGCCGAAACTTCCTTGACCGATTCGTATTTCTCTCCGGAGTAGAGCCTTAACTCGTTTATCTTTTCATCACCTAAAAGGTCCTTGACCTTAAGCCCTCCGGATAAAACCTTCATGAAGGTAAGGCGCTGTCCCTTCGAGTCCCTCGATATCTTGTATACGATTCCGGAAAATTCGCCGGCAGCATTTCCCGCTGTCCTTTCATATCCCGGCTCTATGAGATATTCTGTCAGGGTTTCGATGAATTGTCCTATCCCCTCAAGTTTTAATGCTGATCCGAAAAATACCGGGAACAGCTTTCTCTCGTAGATGTCCTTTATAATGGACTCGTTTTTAAGCTTCTCCGTCTCCAGGAATTCCTCCAGCATATCCTCCGATGCAGTGGCGCAGTCCTCATAGAACTCATAGCTTCCCTCTTCTGAAAAATCAACCGCATTAGGGGACAGCTTCTCCTTTATTTCCGCAAGAAGCTTTCCCTTGTCCGTATCCGGCATATCCATTTTATTGACGAATATATAAGTGGGTATCCTGTATGACTTAAGCAGTGACCATAATGTCTTTGTATGGGCCTGCACCCCGGAGGATCCGCTGATAAGGAGTATGGCCATATCAAGTACCGACAGTGTTCTCTCCATCTCTGTTGAAAAGTCAACATGTCCCGGTGTGTCGATAAGTATAAGCTCTGTATCCGCCTTTGGTAGCTTTATCCTTGCATTTTTTGAATATATGGTTATGCCCCGGCTTCTCTCATCCGGGTCCATGTCAAGAAAAGCATCCTTGGAGTCCACTCTTCCTAAGGATGCTATTGCTCCCGTCTCGTATAGAAGTGCTTCTGATAAGGTTGTCTTTCCCGAGTCAACATGGGCCAGGATCCCCGCAGTTATTTTTCTCATAGGTTCCTCTGTAAGTACTCATCCATCACACGGCTTAAGTCATCGATATTTTCAACCTCGTTAAGCCTTCCCCTCAGCTTCGATGAACCCGGCAGACCCTGGGTATACCAGGCTGCATGCTTTCGCATTTCACGGCTTCCTATATATTCACCCTTCTCTTCTATGAGCATTGCGGCATGCCGCAGGATCATATCCCGCACCTCTTCCATTGTCGGTGGAATGTACTCAAGTCCCGCATCTCTTAAGGTCATCTCCTTAAATATCCAGGGATTGCCTTCTGCAGCTCTTCCCACCATCACGGCGTCACATCCGGTCTCATTCATCATCCTCACTGCATCATCATAGCAGGTAATATCACCGTTCCCTATAACAGGTATTGAAAGGGCATCTTTAACCTGCCTTATGATGTCCCAGTCGGCTTCTCCCGAATAAAACTGCTCTCTTGTCCTTCCATGGACCGCCACCGCCTTAGCCCCTGACTCTTCGGCAATGCGGGCCATCTCCACCGCATTTATATGCTCCGGATCAAATCCCTTTCGTATCTTGACCGTTACAGGCTTTTTTATTGCTTCAGATACTGCCTTTATGATTTTGCCGGCAAGGCAGGGATCCTTCATCAGGGCAGAACCCTCACCGTTATTGACGATCTTCGGTACCGGGCAGCCCATATTGATATCGAGTACCGTAAAAGGTCTCTCCTCAATACGCTTTGCCATATCCGCCATTATCTTCGGATCAGAACCAAAAAGCTGAAGAGAAACAGACTCTTCCCGTGGGTCGATCCTCATCAGCTCTTCCGTATTTTTATTATTGTACATAATGGCCTTGGCGCTCACCATTTCCATGCAGGTCATGCCCGCGCCCATTTCAGTACAGAGAACACGAAATGGCAGGTCACAAACCCCTGCCATTGGTGCTAATATAAATTTATTTTTAATTACAGCGTTGCCTATCTTAAACATGTATACCTGCCGTTAGTAGCGTCGTCTCTTATAAACCACTGCTATTATAACACCTGCTAAGGCTAAGGCAAAGCAACCGCCGTAGATGAGCCATGCGCTTGCATCGTATTCCGTGATGCTGTGGCCTGTATCTGTTTCCTCATCCTCTGAGGTTTCCATTCCGGGCATGTCCCCACCGGGGCCGCCCTGACCCATATCACCTCCGGGACCGCCACCCTGTTCCATGTCGGGAGGCGTCATCCCTTCCATACCTTCAGGGGCTTCCATGTCCTCCATTCCCTCAGGAGCTTCCATGCCATCCGGCATTTCCGGCATCTCTCCCTCAGACATATCCGGAGGTGTCATATCTCCCATATCCGGAGCCTCTCCATCCGGCATTTCCGGCGCTTCATCTCCTTCGGGTTTTGCGGGAGGTTCTTCCCCCTCGGGCTTTTCCATCTTTCCATCGCTGTCTGATTTCGATTCATCTGATGATGTGCTTGCTTCACTTCTGCCGGGACCGCCATGGCCCATTCCGCCGCCGTGACCGCCTCCTTCAGAATCTCTCTTTTGTCTGAAATCAGCCATATGCATCATATTACCGAAGTTCATACTGCCTCCGAACATGGAGCTCTGTGAGTCGCCGTATGTCGCAGACACTTCAGTGACTGTAAGCTCATCAACATTATCACCTGTTACAAAAAGGTAGGTCGCATCTGTCGTAAGTTCAGGACAGCTCATGATGAGGCAGGTCGCACTGCACTCAAGAGTGAACTCCATGATAACGTTCTCATCTGCGTCTTCAAGGTAGACCGTCTCACCCGCATCTATTCCGCTGCTGATGGTGTACATGATGGATACCTGCTTCGAGGTTGCGTCAGCACTCTCCGCCATGTTGTATCCGCCGCAGGCGATCACATTACCGCCGTTTATCTCGCAGATTCCACCACTCTCACTGCCGTAGTCAAGAGCATTATTTGTTCCGCTGCCCTTAAGGTTTACGAATATATCTCCTCCGTCGATTATTATGTCTCCGTTTGAGTCGATACCATCCGCATCCTGGGCATTTTCATTAATGATGGTAAGCTTACCGCCTGTTATATGTACGTAGGGAAGAGTGGTCTCATCATCCTCATCTCCATCCTCTTCATCGGATGCATGATCCATTCCGCCCATTGGTCCCATCATTCCGAAACCGCTGCTTGATCCATCCGATGCGTTTAATCCATCATCTGAAGGATAGATCGTGATATCCCCACCTGCAATCGTTATATAAGGCCCTTCAAGACCCTCATAGCAGGAATTAACAAGCAGTGTCCCGCTCTCTATGTATATTTCATCATCCGCATGGACCGCATCATCATCAACCGTTATGGTGATATCTGCATCCTTCATGGCGAATTCTTCGTTGACCGTTATGCCGTCCTTAGGCGCTGTGATATTGATTTTGCCTCCGGTGATCGTTAGGTCGTCATTGGCTTCAATACCATGCTTATAGGAAGCGGTTATATTAAGTTCTCCGCTGCCGTTTATAGTCAGGTCGTCATGGGCATAGATTACGCCACCGGCACCGTCTGCTACTGCCTCATCAGAATATGCTTCGCCGCTGGAGAAGGAATTGACCGAGCCTTCTGCAAGAGTCATGAAGACCTTGTCAGCCTGACTTACCGTAAATGCCGCATCATCGGAGCAGTTGACACTGACCCCGTTAAGCATGATGAAAACCTTGGAGTTATCATTGGCATCAACTGTAATGCTGCCGTCTGACAGCTCACCTGAGATCACGTACTCACCGCTCATTGCAATAACAACGTCATTTCCGTTCACATACACACCGGAGCCGCTGATATCTATATCATCATCACTTAGGGTTATCACCGTAGCTTCAGAGGTGTCCCAGTCACCGTTTACGTCATTTTTTGTGAAATACTCCGAGCCCTCGTAACTGTCCTCATAGCTCTCGGAATCCTCGTCCCGGATCACAGTTACACCGAACTTCTCGGCATTCATGAACAATACGGTGATGACAAGCGCCAGGACCATAACGGCAACGCAGATTTTATCTATATTCTTGTGCGTTGACATACAAGCCTCCTTAGCCCATGTAATCTCCGTTGTAGCTTACAAGCACTGCGCTCATAACGCCGTCCATACCGGCAATATCATTTACAAAGTCAGTATTGTCATCCTTTATCCTGATCTCAAGGTTCAGCTCGATCATACCCTTCTGAACACTCTTTGACTTGATAACGGTCTTCTTGGACTGGCCGTTTAAATATTCAACAACGTTCTTCTCTGCATCCTGATCCTCACATGAAACAACAATGATGTAGGGATTTGTGTTTGATTTCTTATTCGCAAAGATAAGAAGAACAATACCGATGAATAAGCTTCCGAATACTGCAAGAGGGATCATGCCTGCTGCAAGAACGATACCTGCTGCGATTGCCCAGAACAGATATGCAATATCAAGGGGCTCCTTGATGGCCGTTCTGAAACGAACGATTGAAAGGGCACCGACCATACCTAAGGACAGTACAACGTTAGAGGTTACTGCCAGGATAACGAAGGTGGATATCATTGTCATCGCGATAAGGGATGTTCCGAAGCCTGCGGAATACATAACACCTGCATAGGTCTTCTTGTAAATATAGAAAATAAATAATCCGAGGCAGAAGGAAATTGCCATTGCAAGTACGATATCAAGTACGCTTACGCTTGTTAAGTTGTCCAAATAACTGGACTTGAAAATATCACTGAAACTCATTTTTTATCTCCTTTGATCTAATCCGTTTGTTTTTACGTTTCTCTATAAGTTCATCAGGCATCGCCTGTTTATTTTATCCATAACATCTGCATGCCACATATTTTGAAAAGGCACCTGCCTGTCTGCTTTCAAGCTGTACCGCATCCCTTATTATGTCCGGAAGGAACTCATCCCACTTTACCTCCAGGATTATGGGACTGTTGCTAACCGGCATTGTCACGCAGTTCCAGTCAAGGAATCCCTCAACGTTCAGCCCTGTCCTTATATTGTAGTCGATCGTCACACGGACGTTTCCCGGGCCATAGGTGAAGGGGTCTCTCGTGTAATCAACTATCGTCCTGGGCTTTAATCCCTGTCCCTTCATCTTGGTGTACAGTTCCCTGATGAGGGGCCGCTTATTGGTTTCCTCCCCTATCATCCAGTCCATGTCACCTTCCATAAGCATCCTCACTTCGTTTTCCGTGATCATGGCACTCTGCTTGTTGCAGAGATTGTCGATCTTGCTTTTTTTCTCCAGATGCATATATGAGGGATCACCGTTATAATATCTTATCCTGAATTTCTCTCTCTTACTTCCGCCGTTTATTTTTTCAAAGAGCGCCTTGTCATCGATATTGTCAAAATAAAGGCTTCGTATCTCATATATTCCGTCTTTTGCATTCTTATCAACACTTGCCACGGCATTCATTCTCTGCCGGATTATTATCCTGTCCTGTGGCGTGATCAGATGCTTGACCTCATGTCTGAATTTCAGATCACTCATTGCCTCCTCCTATCTGTATTTTTCCTCGCGCAGTTTCAACGCTACCCATATTCGCATTAAGTCGTGTAAAGTTTTTGTAAAACCTGCGAACAAATTGTGAACTTATTTTTGTCTTATTTTAGAAATGGCAGTCCAAAGACTGCCATCTTAAACCTATTTTTCCTGATTTTTCTCGTAGATGATCCTCAGGCCTTCAAGAGTCAGGTTTATATCATATTCGTCAATAAGATCAGTGGATTCCGATATGATCCTGCCCATTCCCCCTGTTGCGATAACCTTAAGGTTATCATATCCTGTTTCTTCCTTAACCTTGTTGATGATATATTCCGTAGCACCCACCTGGCCGTACATAAGTCCTGCCTGCATGCTCCAGATAGTTTCATTGGCCAGAACGGATTTAGGCATAACGATCTCGATTTCCGGAAGCTTTGCCGCACCACCTGATAATGCCTTTGCGGAAATCCCTATTCCGGGAGCTGTTATTCCCACGGTAAAACGTCCGTCATGGGTTACCAGATTATAGGTCGTTGCCGTACCGAAATCAATGACCAGAATGGGAGCACCGTATTTTTCATATCCCGCAACCACATCCACTATTCTGTCGGCACCGATCTCCTTGGGATTGGGAGTATCGATCTTGATACCCGTCTTGACCCCCGGTCCCACGATTATGGTCCTGCACTTTAAATACTTTCTGATGGCATTTTTAAGAGCATGCATAACGTTTGGAACAACGCTTGATACAACCGCCCCGTCAATATCAACCGCCGGATCTATGTTCCTTCTGTGGCATATATCAAACAGAAGCATGCCGTACTCATCAGAGGTCCTGGGAGTTGTCGTCATGAGCCTGAAGGTGTCCACAAGCTTCTTCCCTTTATATATGCCCACGGTTATATTAGTATTTCCAACATCAATAACAAAAATCATTCCTCTATATCCTTTCCGAGAATAAATACCGAGTAAAACTGTTCCAGACTTTCAAACAGCTCCGCCCTGCTCCTTAATACTTCCTTAACCAGCAGTCCGCTTCCTATTTCATCATACAGAAGGTCCTCTTCATCCGCATTGGTCATGAGGTGTATACTGCCGTCCTCATCAAACCCGATGGAAAATATGCCTCCCACCTCTTCGGTGAACAGAACGCATATTATATGAAGCTCTTCCTGAATTGATTCGGGTATTGCCGAAAAACTCTTATTAAAATAGTACTTCTGCTCATACGCATTAGCTGCGCATAAAATCACATTATTTTCTTCCATATCTACCTCGCAGCTGCAACGAAAAACATCCCCGCAAGTATGGCGAAGGCTATCCCCGATACTAAAAATACGTATTTATTCCGGCTGCCCTTCCTGCCGCCCTTATAAAAATTCAGAAACAGCATCACTGCTCCGGCAGCAAACATAAAAGCGTAGGATATCATTGTCATCCCATCAGATAATCCCACAAGTCCTAAGATTATGATCAGTATCCCCAGAACCGAGTTTGCAAGATTTATGAAGAAGAATTCCTTCTGGGACAGTTTTTTAAGATATTCAACTATTTCCGTGTTCATAGCCTATTACCCGAGAGTTGCTGCCATTACTGCCTTTATTGTGTGCATGCGATTTTCCGCCTCATCAAACACGGCCTCGGAGTATTTGTTGAACACCTCGTCGGTAACCTCCATGTCGGCAATTGAAAATCTCTCACCCATTTCTCTTCCAATCTTGGTCTTTCTGTCATGGAAGGCGGGCAGGCAATGGAGGAAAATAGCATCCTTCTTGGCTGCATTCATGATATCCATTGTAACCTTATAAGGAGTAAGGTCATGTATTCTCTCTTCCCACACCTCATCAGGCTCTCCCATTGATACCCACACATCAGTATAGATAACATCTGCATCCTTAACTGCCTTCATGGGATCTTCCTCGAATTCCAGTGTCGCGCCGCTTATCTTTGCAAACTCCCGGCATTCCTTAACAAGCTCGGCGTTGGGGAAGTACTTTCTCGGTGCAGCGGCGACAAAATGCATTCCCATCTTGGCACAGGCGATCATAAGCGAATTACCCATGTTATAGCGGGCATCCCCCATATAAACAAGCTTGCGTCCTTCGATTGATCCCAAATGCTCACGGATTGTGAGAAGGTCTGCCAGCATCTGGGTGGGATGATATTCATTTGTCAGTCCGTTCCATACGGGAACGTCAGCATATTTTGCAAGCTCCTCGACTATTTCCTGACCGTAACCGCGATACTCAATACCATCAAACATGCGTGACAGCACCTGAGCCGTATCGGCAATGGATTCCTTTTTACCTATCTGGGATCCAGCAGGATCAAGGTAGGTTGTCCCCATACCCATATCATGGGCAGCACACTCGAAGGAGCAGCGTGTCCTTGTACTTGTCTTCTCAAAAATCAGGGCAACATTTTTTCCGGGATACATCCTGTCGAAAATGCCCTTCTTCTTTTTATCCTTAAGCTCTGCAGCCAGATCCAGGAATTCCTCGATCTCTTCCTTCGTAAAATCCTTAAGTGTTAAAAAATCACGTCCCTTTAAGCTCATGTTTCCTCCTTAAAAGCTCCTTCCCTAATCCTCGTAATCATCTAAAAAGCCATCATCATCCGGAACGATTATGCGTCCGGTCGATCTGCGCTTTAAATCATCAACGATTGCCACATAACCCTTCATCTCAACAACCTTTACAATGCTGCCCTCGGATATTACTGCATTGGGTCTGTGGCTTCTGGCCTTGTATTCACGACCGCTTATGTTGACAACTCCCACTCCGTGGGCATTGTCGATCTCACATATGACAACTGCATCATGTCCTATAAGTCTGTCCAGTCTGGCCTGTTTTTTATGCCTGTTCAGGTACTTTGCCAGGATCGGTCTGACAACCACTATAAATACCGCAGTCACCGCTCCGAAGGCTATGACTTCTGACCATGCCGGCAGGTCGAAAAAACACATTATCGCTGCCACAAGCGCCCCCGGCGCAAAAGATGCCGCCACCAGGTTCATAAGAACACATTCCACGGCAAGACTGATTATAAACATCACCAGCCAAAATGTCGGATTCATATTCCCCTCCTGAATAAAATCAGTATATTTACTCCCCTTTTAAATATACCTTATTTCTTAAGAGATAAGATTATCTCGCATATCCTGTCCACATCCTCAAGAGGCAGGTCTGCAAACATAGGAATGGTCAGAACCCTGTCCGATACCCATTTTGCCACCGGAAGAGAGTCATTATCGAATCTTCCCTCATAGCAGTCAACGTCCGATGTAAGAGGATAAAAATACTTTCTAACGCCCACATTGTTTTCTGCCAGAACATCCTTGATAACGTTCCTGTCCGTTCCGAACTTCACCTCATCAACAACAATGGGGAAGTAGGCATAGTTCTGTTTAACCTTGTCCTTTATCTTAAGAAGGCTGATTCCCTCAACGCCTTCGAGATGGCTTCTATACCTTTCGGCAACCTTTTTCCTCTTTGCAATCTCTTCATCCACATGCTTTAAATTGCACAGGCCCATGATCGCACAGAACTCGTTCATCTTGGCATTGGCTCCGATTCCGTCAATGATCTCCTCATTCCGGATTCCGAAGTCCTTAAGCCTCCAGAGCTTTCTGATAAGGGAGGCATCTGTCGTGGCAATGGCACCGCCCTCTACGGTGTTGTAAACCTTAGTTGCATGGAAGCTGTACATGGATGCATCTCCGTAGGAGCCTATTCCTCTTCCGTTTATCTCAACACCAAAGGCATGTGCCGCATCATACACCACCTTAAGGTTATGCTTTTTCGCTATCTTCTCTATCGCCTCAACATCGCAGGGCGTTCCGTATACATGCACCGGAACTATTGCAGATGTTCTGTCCGTTATAAGGGACTCGATCTTTGTGACATCCATCGTGTAATCATCCATATTGATATCACAAAAAACCGGAGTCAGTCCGTTTCGCACAATGGCATGTGTCGTAGACACAAAGGTGAACGGTGTTGTTATGACCTCCCCCGTAAGATCAAGTGCCTGGAGCACAAGTTCAAGTGCCATATGGCCGTTTGTGAATAGGGATATGTTTTCTACCTTAAGATATTCCTCAAGCTGTCTTGACAGCTCCTCATGGTTTGCTCCCATATTAGTGAGCCAGTGACTTTCCCAAAGGGGACGTATGGCCTCAACATATTCCTCAAAGGGAGGCATTGAGGATCTTGTTACCAGAATCTTTTTATCGCTCATGATTTATCCTTTCAGATCCGGAAGCTTATCTTCCGGCAATTTTTCCGAGTATGGTCTTAAGACTGTAGCCCAAAAGTGTGGTTTTTTTATCCTTCATTACCACATGGGTGATCCCATAGTCGTACATGTCATCCAAAAATTTTTTATTTTCCCGGGAGGGCTTTTTAAGGTAGTCCTTAAGTGCCAGCCCGAAATCTGCCCTGCACCTTGTTACCGAATAGTCTGTTAAGCCCTTATTCTCCTCAACCCACTTCATCAGGGTCTTGGACAGGTACGCATTGTCTCTGTAGAGGTTGTTCTGCATCACCAGGGAATTCCAGTTTCCGGCGCCCTGCTTTCTTACGTACCTCCACACGCTCATAACATCATCCATGCGGTAGATGTCTCCCTGCAGCAGCAGGAACAGGTTTATCACCGCATCATCCGTAAAGTCAGATGCCCGGTACAGGATGCTGTAATCCAGCTTTTCATTCTTATATATGTTACGCGAAACCACCGATGCATAGTGCCCCGGCCATTTACCGCTGTAGCAGTAATCATTGTAGGTAAAACGGCCGCTCCATTTATAGAGGTCACCGATCTTTAAGACCTCCTCATCTGTAATGGTCTCGTCATTCTCATCGATCATCCTGTTTGTGTGGGTAACCCCAATATATTCCGGGTGATTTTCCAGAAAATCAACCTGCTTTTGGAGCTTTTTCTCATCACACCAGTAGTCGTCGCCCTCAAGATATGCGATATATTCTCCCTCGCATTTCATGGCTGTTTCGTACACGTTGAGGGTCGGCCTGCCTCCGGTATTAACTTCCCTTAGGTTAAGCCTTATCTTCTTATCTCCGCCTTCATTAAGCTCATGCTCCGGGTACTCCCCTGCTATCCTTTTAAGGATGTCCTGGGTTCCGTCCGTAGAGCAGTCCTCACCGACTACCACCTCATATGGAAAATCAGTCTCCTGCTCAAGCACGCTCCGCAAGGCCTTTTCAACATAGGGCGCATGATTATAGGTTATGAATATTACGCTTAGCTTTGGTTTCATGGATTTTCCCTGTGGAATTCCTCTGTATAGTCTGAGATCTTGCCTGCATTCACTTTGTATATGATCTGACAGTTTGCTATCGTTGTCAGTCTGTGGGCTATTATGATAAGGGTCTTCCTGCCCTGGAGCCTGTCAATGGCCTCCATTACGGCGGATTCTGTCTCCGAATCAAGAGCCGAGGTTGCCTCATCAAGCACCAGTATCTCCGGGTCCCCATAAAGAGCCCTGGCAATTCCTATTCTCTGTCTCTGGCCGCCGGAGAGTCTTACGCCTCTCTCGCCCACCATGGTATCAAGGCCTTCGGGAAGACTTCTTACAAAATCGTCCAGCTGGGCTTCCTTAAGTGCCTGCCAGACCTTCTCATCCTCTATATCTTCCTCCTCTATTCCAAAGGCTACGTTCGACCTTATGGTCTCATCTGCCAGGAAGATCGCCTGAGGGATATAGGCAAGCTTTTTAGACCATGCCAGGGGATGCTCGTGAACATTCATGTCCCCGTACATGACTTTGCCGGAGGTTGGCGTCAGTATGCCTAAGATAACGTCGGCGATGGTTGATTTTCCGGCACCGGAAGGGCCTATTAGACCAATTGACTTTCCATCGGGGATCGTAAAGGATACATCTGTCAGAACATCACGTTCCGTGTTGGGATATCTGTAGGAGACGTTCTCAATCCTTATGCCATCCACATTTTCCGGAGCTTCGGTTCTGTCATTCAGCATAAAGCCCAGCATATCCTCTGTGTCCTTAATGTCTCTGTATATAAGGTCCGCCGAGGGCTTTAAGAATACAATGAGGTTAAGATAATTGTCCACCTTGCCAACCGAGGGCAGCAGCTTAAATGCCGCCATTGCAAAGGCCGCAAGCTGGGGGATCATATCGTTTAGATCCTGACCGCTGTACAGCTTCACCACCAGCACCAGCAGTATGGCACCGATGCATACGGTTTCTATCAGATATGCGGGAACCTGCCCTAAAACCTCGTTATTCCTGACTGCGGTATATTTTTTGGCTCCCCGCTTTGTGAAGGCATTCACAAAATATTTTTCCCTGTGGAGTATCTTGATATCCTTAACAGCGCCCAGAGCCTGGTTAATGGCCTGATGCATCTTACCGTCATTATACTGGGATATCTTGCCGTTTTCCTTGGTCCGGCCGTGGAAGATAAGAAGGTATATGCCGGAAAAAACAAGCAGGATCACAACCACCGATACGGTGATCATCCAGTCCACCACCAAAAGATATATACACAAAAGTGCCGATACCATCACCTCGGAAAATACAGAAAACATGGTCAGCAGCATCTGGAAGAAGCGCTCAGAGTCCAGCATGATGGACCTGATCATCTCGGCAGAGTTCTTATCGAGATGATAGGTGTAGGGCTTCTTAAGATAGCAGTCGATAAGACGCCCCGACAGGCGCAGCTGGTTATTGTATATGAAAGTGTATTTAACATAGCTCATGATCATGAGATAGATATTTTTAAACAGATATACACCTATCATCACCAGCACCACATACAGGAAAAACTCCCTGTCTGAGGTCGCCCCTGTTATATCGTAAAGCTTCTGCATCCATTTGCTTGTGTGTACTGTCTCGGGATTGCTGATTAAGGACACAAGCTGTGCGATCAGCGAAACCCCCACAAGCTCAAAAAGCGCCCCGATAAACAGGCCAAAGCACAAAAGGACTGACTTTACCTTCTGGTTTGCATTAAATATGTAATTGAATTTTTTGAGTAATTCCATTTTATTCCGTTCCGGTATGATTTTGCAGAATGCACATAGATAAAATATTATACCTCAAATCCTGATTTTACACAATGATCGCAGGGTGATCGGTGGGGACGGGGGTTACCGATCACTTTTATGTCGCCTGTCAAAAAAAGGGCTGCCGCAAAAGCGACAGCCCTTAATGGTTTTAAAACATGTTTCTTAAATCCCTCTGATTTAAGCCTTTCCGTCTGAACCAAGAACGTTAACGATCTTGTGAGCAACCATGTCCTTAACAGCCTGACGAGCGG
>R03__coassemble_598_pt1 | contig 19680 bp, 27 predicted proteins | sample R03__metabat2_high_PE_019 | metagenome-assembled genome bin R03
CGGAGTATGAGATGTTCTCGATCATCAATGACTGCTACAACATGATAAATATGCGGGCCAGGAAGAAGAGCCTGGACTTTAAGGTTGAGAATGATCCCAATCTTCCTTCCTATATGATAGGCGATGAGGTGCGTGTGCGTCAGATCATCATGAACCTTCTGACCAACGCCGTTAAGTATACTAAGGACGGCTATGTTAAGCTGTCGATCTCCCGCAGGGATGTTGATGAAGATCATATCATCCTCCATGTTGAGGTTAAGGACACGGGCTCGGGTATCTCCAAGGAAAATCAGGAGAAGCTTTTCTTCTCCTTCCAGAGGATTGATGAGATCAAGAACCGCAACATAGAGGGAACCGGTTTAGGCCTTGCCATTACGAAGAAGTTCGTGGATCTTATGAACGGAGAAATCTCCGTTATTTCGGAAGTTGATGAGGGATCAACCTTCATAGTTGATATACCACAGGAGATAGCCTCCAAGACACCTATGGGTGATTTTGCCTCCAGGTACAATAAACGTGCTGATACCACCAGCCGGAAGAAGGGCGGAGATATGTTCACGGCGCCTGATGCAAGAGTCATGGTGGTTGATGATGTTAAGATGAACCTTAACGTTGTAAGGCTGCTGCTTAAAAACACCAAGATCCAGGTGGATATGGCTTCAAGCGGAAAGGAATGCCTGCAGCTGTCCATGCTGAAGAGCTACGACGTTATCCTTATGGACCATATGATGCCTGAGATGGACGGTATCCAGACAATGCATGAGCTTAAGAAGGTGAAGAACGGGCTTAACTTTAAGACCCCCGTCATTGCCTTAACTGCCAATGCCATAGTGGGTGTGGAGGAGATGTACCGCAAGGAGGGTTTCGTGGACTACATGTCCAAGCCTATCAAGGGAGAAAATCTTGAGAACATGCTGATGAAGTATATTCCCAAGGAAAAGATAATTCTGAATGAAGGATAGTATGATCAAAAATGCACGCGCAAGAAGCCTTGCCGATTATCTGAAACTCACGGCCATACTTGTGATCCTGGCTGTCTGCGTGCAGTTATCGGCATCCTATGTGCTGAATGTGGTGCTCAACATGCTGCCTAAGGTGGCGGATGAGTATCTTGCAATCCAGGATACACTTATACGGTTTGACTTTAAGAGCATATTTACGGTATGCGTTTTTGCACCGGTGCTTGAGGAAACTGTTTTCAGACTTCTGATTTTGCGCCTGGGCGCCAGGTTCATTCCCTTCTGGGTCATGAATGTTATCCAGGCGGTGCTGTTTGGAATCTACCATGGTAACTGGGTACAGGGAATATATGCATTTATTATAGGTATGCTGTTCGGATACATAATGCACGTATGTGAATGGTTTGCCGCATCCGTAATAGTTCATATGGCAGTTAATACCTGTGGCTATGTGATGCAGGTGGTGCCATTATATCAAGAGGGGACCTCATCGGCCATTCCGGTGATCGCAATAATAGCATTACTGCTCGGGGGAGCAATAATAATTCATTTAAGGGGACAATATGAACAGGCTAATAGGCATATTTAAGAAAATCGACAAGATACGCCTCCGAAAGCTTACGGCGGTAGTATTGACAATTCTTATAGGGATCTTTGTAACTTTCTGGATCCTTGCTATCAATTTGGGCTCCAAAACAGAAAAATACATGGATGAAATGATGGAAACCGTGTCGGCTTCCGAAGGTGAGTACAGAAAGAACGTATACCTTGATGAGAACTATATGTCATCCATGGAAAGCGTTGCCCAGTCCCTGGCCGGATATGCGGCATTCTATTTTAACGAAAACGGATACAGCGGTTTTACAAGAGAGGAGCTCTCCGATGTGATCGGAGATGTCTGCCTGATATATTACTACAACGGCTTTAGGAGCAGCTTAAGCGAGGTGGAGAGGGGATACATTAAGTCCGACAAATGTCTTCAGTATGAACTTGATGATATCGAGACGTACAAGGTTTTAAATGACGGAACCTACTCCAAGGGAGGGGTAAACTACACCTCCTGTCAGATAGACCCCTCAAGTTATGTGATAATCCGTTGGACGGCTGAGGAAATATATGCCAAGAACAGCATCATGGAGGCTTATTCCTCAGGGAAAAATCAGTATGTTTTCCGTATAAATACCAAAACGGGGATAATCGAGGACTCCAGTGAGGCGGAATATGTCGGCGAGCAGTATGATGAGTCAATCGATATAAGCTCATTTAAACGGGAGAATGGCTACATCTATGGAATAACAGACATAGAAGGCAGGGGATTGTGCCTTACCGTGGTGAGCGACAATATTGAGGGCCAGATGATCGTCTGCTACATACCATTTGCGGATATAAGCTACGATTATTTGAGCGGACTGATACTGCCAAGTGCATTCATATGGGTATTCCTCATAATGATAATGCTGTATGTTATCAGGTTCATCAATGATGCCGTAAGGACAAAGGGACAGAATATAGAGTATGTTCATCTGGTAAAAAAAATATATGCTGATGGAAGGCTCACCTCCCATGGCTTTGGATTAACACTGTTCGCACTCATGATAACCGTGCTTTCGGTGCTGTACTTCCAGACTATCTTAAACTATTCAAGCCAGAACACAAATGCGAGGTACAACCTTGAAACTCTTGACTATTTCCTGGATTCTGCTGACAGGAATGCCGCTGCATTTGAATCCGATTTTCTGGATACCCAGGAGGTTCTGGTTGAGGCAGTATCTAAATACTACATGCGCTATCCCGAGCGACTCAGCGATGCTAACCTCCAGAAAATGCAGTCATTTATGCCGGGCATAAAAAATATCACGGTGATCGATAATACGGGAACAATTGAGTATGATACCTCCACCAATAACGGCTATACCATAAACAGAGATGAGAACTCCTCAAAAAATGAGTATAGCATCTGGGGAGTTATTGACGGCATGACGGAAGAGTGCGGATATTACGATGTCGGAAGCGCAGAATACGTGGCTGTAGGCAGGAGGCAGGATAAGAACGGTGCCATCCTGCTGAACATAGACTACGAATGCCTGAATAATTCAATGGAGCTGCTTGATCCGGAGGAAACTCTCAAAACGGCTGATTTTGGCATGGCATCGATCGCCCTTGTTGTTAAGTCCGACCCGGGGACAATGTATTATACAGAGCCGGGATCCCGGAATGTTGAGATAAGCTCAAGCAATATTCCGGATGAAATTGCGGTGAATGGGTACTCCGGGGTCAAAAGGGCATTTGACGGCAGGAGGTACTTTATAAATACCCTGTCGAATGACAGCTTTGTGATCCTGTCGGCTGTGAAAACAGCTGATCTGTATGGACAATTTAACTCCTACATATATCTTGTGATCCTGTTGTGTTTTGTGGCACAGGCGCTGGTACTGAACATAATAAGTCTTCACAGATATGAGGTCGCTCCGCAAAATACCATGGAGATAAGGAAAAATCCCTTCCTTTCGGAAACGGATGAAGAGCAGACCATGGACAAACGTTTCAGGGGCACCTTGAGGAACATGCTGCTTGCCACAAGTGTTATAATACTGCTGCAGCTTTTTTCAAATTACATAGAAAGTGACAGCCCCATCATAACATACCTGTTCAGTTCTTCTTTCTCCAAGGGCTTCAACCTGTTCTCGGTTACAATGATAATCATTGTGATCGTGGGGGGAATACTGGGCGGTGCGATTTTGCAGATGCTGCTCATATTCTTTACAAAGAGCATGGGCCCCAGGGGTCTTACAATAGGACGAATGGTCAGCTCGTTGCTGCGGTTCATTATCTTACTGGTTATAATAATCATGAGCCTTATGTACCTGGGAATCGACCCAAGGACGCTGCTTGCGGGAGCCGGAGTTGTAGGCGCACTGATTTCCTTCTGCGCCCAGCAGACGGTGAATGATATGTTATCCGGTTTCTTCATGGTATTTGAGAATCAGTTCAATATCGGTGACTGGATCACGGTGGATGATTTCAGAGGCCAGGTCGTTGAGATCGGCATGAGGACCACGAAGCTTCAGAGGCAGGATACCTACAGGGTCTATAATAATAATGAAATAAGAAAGTTTACCATTGCGGAGTACTGGGACCGTGGCGCCATTGTGGACATCGACATCGCCTACAAGGAAAATGTGGCTGAGGTGATCGAGCTTATCAAGAATAACTCCGACAGGATCCTTAAGGAAATACCGTATATCACTGACGGGCCCCATATCGTGGGTGTCGTAAACATGGGAGATTCGGGAATCACCATAAGCATGCGTGCAATTTCCGATGTTTCCAAGGTGCTTACGGTGGAGCGTGAGCTAAGGCGTGTCCTTAAAGAGATATTTGATGAGAACGGAATAGAGATTCCCTTTAATCAGGTTACATTGCATACTAATGAAGGTATTTCGGTTGCGATAAATAAAAAGGAGGATGAGTAATGAGTGAAGAAAATATGAATGAGAACGTTTCAGTGGAGGCGGTTGAAGCCGACATTGTTTCCGAGGGAGAAAAGACCATGACAATGGAGGATATCCCGGAGAGCGTTAGAAGTGAATACGATGGAAGCGATGCGGCCAGGAATGCCGGGGCGGAGGCTGATTTTTCAGCTCAGCAGGCAGAGGGCGAGCAGACCGCATCTGCAGATAACAGGGCCGCCGGAACGAATTACGAGCAGAGCGTTTATGTTGAGAATACCTCGAAGGTTATGGGAATACTGTCACTGATACTGGGTATCTTAAGCTGCATATGCTGCTGCGCATGGGGAATGTTCGGGCTGTGCCTCGGCGTTGCTGCCCTCGTTCTGGGAATCTTATCAATTAAGAGAGAGCCTGACGGCAAAACGCTGGCAACTGTGGGTATCGTATGCGGCTCCATCGGAATCCTTATAAGCCTTGTATGGATCATTGTTGTGGGTATTGTGGGCTTCGCCAGCGACGTAGTGGACAGCTTCCCCAATCTCTATAACCTGGGAGATTTGTAAGGATTGATTGCGGTTGTGATACCGATTCGTTTTTCGGATATATGAGTTTAATAGGCCGGAATGGCGGTAATTTAATTGAGAAAATTAGGCGAAATAGACGATATTTTCTATAAGTTGGGATTGGCAGCGCTTGCTGTGGCTTTGGCAGCGGCGCTGTTATATTGTGTTACGGGATTTTCCGTGCTGGATATTAAGTTCCCCTGCATGTTCAAGACCGTGACAGGCTTGTGGTGTCCGGGCTGCGGCGGCACAAGAGCCCTAAAACAGCTCCTTAAGGGCAACTTATGGCAGAGCTTCATCGATTACCCGCCGGTGATCTACGGCACCGTGGTATACGTGGTCTTTATGATCCGATGCTTTACATACCGCCACGGTTTACATAAAAATGATCGCCGGGGACGGAGGTTACCGATCATTTTCGGGAATGCCGGGCCGGAAACTGCCGATGGGCATTCGGAAGAAAGACCGAAGAGAGTATATAAGGATGGTGCAGTTCTTCCTTATATATATGCGGGAGTCATTATGGGCCTGCTCCAGTGGGTCGTAAAGCTCATTGCACTTGTGGGCTTCGGCGTGAGCTGGGTGAAGTGAGAAGACGAAAGTGAATGGATTCCAATATATTATTATCCCTGCTGCATTTCCCCGAAGGGGCGCACATCGTCCGGCGGACGATGGTCTTGCGCGGACCGAAATGGAATGAAGACTGCGCTTTTAGTCGAAGCGAAATCACCTCTTAGAAAATCTCATTCTCGAAGGCTTTCCTGAGAGAATGTTTTAGATTTTCTTATGAGGAAGTTTGCTGAGACGTTGCAACAGCAGCACGGGATAATGATGATATTGGAATCCATGTGGTTCCGATAGTTAGCTAAAACGAGGTTTACACTATGTATATTGCAGACAATTGGAAGGACTACGAGGTGCTTGATACCTCGAATGGCGAGAAGCTTGAGCGGTGGGGTGACTTTTTCCTGGTAAGGCCCGATCCTCAGGTTATATGGAATACGCCTCGGAATGATCAAAGGTGGAAGAAACCGAACGGCCACTATCACCGCAGCAATAAAGGCGGCGGTGAATGGGAGTTTTTCGACCTTCCTGAGCAGTGGCAGATAGGCTATGGGGATTTGAAATTCAACCTTAAGCCTTTTTCCTTTAAACACACGGGTCTGTTTCCGGAGCAGGCGGCCAACTGGGACTGGTTTTCTTCTATTATAAAGGGGGAGGCACAAAAAGGTCGCGAGCTGAAGGTCCTTAACCTGTTTGCGTACACCGGAGGCGCGACTTTGTCTGCGGCAGCAGCAGGCGCAGCGGTTACCCATGTTGATGCCTCAAAGGGTATGGTGGCCTGGGCCAAGGAAAATGCAGTATCCTCAGGCCTTCAGGATGCACCGATACGCTGGCTTGTCGATGATTGCGTAAAGTTTGTGGAGCGTGAGATCCGCCGGGGCAATAAATATGATGCCATCATAATGGATCCGCCCTCCTATGGCCGGGGACCAAAGGGCGAGATCTGGAAAATAGAAGAATCAATATATCCCTTTATTGAGTTATGTGCACAGATTCTGTCTGATGAGCCACTGTTCTTTCTTATCAACAGTTACACCACCGGACTTCAGCCGGCGGTGCTGTCATACATGATAAACACAGCAATCGTGTCAAGATTCGGCGGATGTGTTGAAGCCGATGAGGTGGGTCTGCCGGTTTCAGGCAACGGGCTGGTGCTTCCCTGCGGCGCAAGTGGACGGTATACCCACTAGATAGACACAATCGCAACGTAGTAGGCAAATCCAGTGGTGAAATCTTGGAATCATACCCATTGGAGGACAGAGATAATACTACAGTAGGCAAAAAGAGTGCGGCTGCGCCAAAATGATCGGTAACCCCCGTCCCCGGCGATCATTTTGCAGAATTATCTTGACGGAGACAGGCGCAGATTATATAATTTTGACGTTTAGTGTTATATCACTTTACCACGGTAAAGCGAAACGGATGATGCCACGGAAAATGCGGATGATTTTCCCGGAGGGCATCCGAAAATTGAGGAGGAAATATTATGGATACTAATACAATGGTATGGGTGCTCATAGCCTTTGGCGCATATCTGATCCTGATGATCGCCATCGGCATGATGTACATGAACAAAAATAACAGCTCGGAGGACTACTTCCTGGGCGGCAGAAACTTAAACGGCTTTGTTGCTGCGCTTTCCGCACAAGCCTCTGATATGTCGGGATGGCTCCTTATGGGACTGCCCGGATCGATCTACGCACTTGGTACAGGTCAGGCATGGATCGGAATCGGACTGCTGCTTGGTACAATTGCAAACTGGCTCCTTGTCTCGGGAAGACTGCGTAAGTACACAATCAAGGCCAACAATTCCCTGACACTCCCCGAGTTCTTCATGAACAGATATCGGGATGAGAAGAAGGTGCTCCTGGGAGTTTCCTCAGCAGTAATCGTAATCTTCTTCCTTGTATATACCGCATCTGCTCTTGCATCAGGCGGTAAGCTGTTCAACTCAATCTTCGGAATCGATTATCATCTTGCACTTACGATCGGTGCAGTGGTTATCCTCGTATACACCTTCATGGGCGGTTTCCTTGCAGTCTGCACGACTGACTTTATCCAGGGAACACTGATGCTGATCGCACTGCTCATCATCCCCATCATTGCCTACTGCCTCATGGGTGGAAACACAATGGCAGCACTTACAGGCACGGGTGTTGATGCAGCATCCTTCATGAACCTTATGCAGGAGGGCGGCGCACCTATCACAGCGGTTTCGGTTATTTCAAACCTTGCATGGGGTCTGGGATACTTCGGAATGCCCCACATCCTTGTGCGTTTCATGGCCATCAAGGACGAGAAGGAACTTAAAAAGTCAAAAACCGTGGGTATCGTATGGGTTACCATCTCACTGTTCGCAGCCTGCGTTATCGGTGTTCTGGGAAGAGCTTACCTTGCTCCCGTGATCCTGGGAACAGAGGGCAATGTATCAACCGAGTCGGTATTCATCGAGATGATCAAGAAGGTATTCATAACCGATATAAGAGCTCCTTTTATCGCAGGTATCTTCCTCTGCGCAATCCTGGCAGCCATCATGTCAACTGCGGACTCACAGCTTCTTGTTACGGCATCCGCCGTTGCCGAGGACCTTTACAAGGGAATCTTCAAGAAGGATGCATCTGAAAAATCAGTCCTTAACTTAAGCCGTATGGTTGTTATAATCGTGGCTGTTCTTGCATATCTGATCGCATGGAACCCCGATTCATCGGTTATGGCTCTTGTATCTGATGCCTGGGCTGGTTTCGGAGCAGCCTTCGGACCCATCGTGCTCATGTCACTGTTCTGGAAGAGAACCAACTTCCAGGGAGCCGTTACCGGCATCATCGTAGGTGCTGCAACCGTTATTATCTGGGATTACCTGCCTCTTGTTTCCGGCTCCACAATCGGATCCGCAACAGGACTTTACTCACTGGTTCCCGGCTTTGCACTTTCGCTCATCGCCATCGTGGTTGTGTCACTGTGCACAAAGGCTCCTTCAGAGGAGATCGTTAAGGAGTTCGAGGCAGTAGACGCCGAGTAACCTTAAGACATAAACTGCATTACATGCAAAATCATATGCCGGTGGGAATATATCCTGCCGGCATTATCTATCTGTAGATATATTTCACAGTAACAGACTACATTTTGTGTACATATTTTACATAAAACACATTGTACTTAAAAAAGTACAATTTAAATACAAAAAAAGTAAATTTCTCCTTGCAAACCCCAAAACTCTGCAATATAATCGTACTTGCTGTGACATTGATAGCGTAGAAGCGTGAGGTTGCTGCCCACCGTGGCAGGTTTTCCGTGGAGCGAATGTCATGTTAGGAAACTGGCGACAAGTCACTGTACGAATCAAAATGTCTGCCCAGGGCAGAAACGACGTGTGAAAGTTCAAAGCGTTCAAGTTTAGGACACGCACGGGAGAGTGTACAGTCACCGCTTGTCGTACTTAGCTTTAAAAGTGCGAAAAGGAGGCGACTTTTTTTATGGCAACACAGGTAATGAGAATCACATTAAAGGCGTACGATCATGAATTGATCGATGCTGCTGCAAAGAAGCTCATCGAAACAGCAAAGAAGAGCGGTGCTCAGGTTAGCGGACCTGTTCCCCTTCCTACTAAGAAGGAAGTTGTAACAATCATCCGTGCCGTACATAAGTATAAGGACAGCCGTGAGCAGTTCGAGCAGAGAACTCACAAGCGTCTTATCGATGTGATCGCTCCTACTCAGAAGACAGCTGAGAGCTTCAATAACCTTGAAATGCCTGCAGGTGTGTTCTGTAACATCAAAATGATGACAAAGTAACAAAAATCTAGGATGAACTTTGTAAAAAGGAGGGACCAAACCACTCTAATTTACAGAGGTCCGCTGTAGAAGGAGGAAAAGTTTTTATGAAGAAAGCGATTTTAGCTACTAAAGTCGGAATGACACAGATCTTCAATGAAGATGGCGTGTTAGTACCCGTAACTGTTCTTCAGGCTGGTCCCTGTGTAGTAACACAGATCAAGACAGTTGAGAACGACGGTTACGCAGCAGTTCAGGTTGGTTTTGCTGACAAGAAGGACAGAATCGTCAACAAGGACGCAAACGGTAACAAGGAGATAATCCACAGACATGGTGTTAACAAGGCTGAGAAGGGTCACTTCGAGAAGGCCGGTGTTTCATCAAAGAGATACGTAAGAGAGTTCAAGTTCGAGAATACTGATGAGTATGCACTTGCTCAGGAGATCAAGGCTGACATCTTCGCTGAAGGCGATAAGATCGATGCATCTGCAATCTCAAAGGGCCATGGCTTCCAGGGCGCCATCAAGCGTCACGGCCAGCACAGAGGACCCATGAAGCATGGTTCAAAGTTCCATCGTCATGCAGGTTCAAACGGTGCATGTTCCTCACCTAGCCGCGTATTTAAGGGCAAGAAGATGCCTGGTCAGATGGGTGGAGTTAAGGTTACAGTTCAGAATCTTGAGGTTGTCAGAGTTGACGCTGAAAAGAATCTGCTTCTCGTAAAGGGAGCTGTTCCCGGACCTAAGAAGGCATTAATTACTATTAAAGAAAGCGTTAAGGCTTAAGTCTTAAGGAAGGAGGAACAAAACGATGGCTAAAGTATCGGTTTACAATACAGAAGGCAAAGAAGTCGGCACAATGGAACTTAATGATGCCGTTTTCGGAGTAGAAGTTAACGAGCACCTCGTACATATGGCAGTTGTTCAGCAGCTTGCCAATAACCGTCAGGGTACTCAGAAAGCAAAGACCCGTTCAGAGGTTTCCGGCGGTGGCAGAAAGCCCTGGAGACAGAAGGGAACAGGTCATGCAAGACAGGGATCAACAAGATCTCCTCAGTGGACAGGCGGCGGAGTTGTTTTCGCACCCGTACCCAGAGATTACTCCTTCAAGCTTAATAAGAAGGAAAAGAGAGCAGCTTTAAAGAGCGCACTCACATCAAGAGTTCAGGAGAACAAGTTCTTAGTACTTGACGAGCTTAAGCTTGACGAAGTTAAGACCAAGAAGTTCCAGGCTATTTTAGATAACCTTAAGGTGTCAAAGGCAATCGTGATCTTAGAGGAGGATGACAAGAACGTAATCCTTTCAGCAAGAAACATCCCCGATGTTATCACAGCTTCAGCCAACACCATTAACACATATGACATCATGAAGTATGCAACAGTCATCACAACAAAGGGTGCTGTAGCAAAGATTGAGGAGGTGTATGCATAATGGCAGCAATAATGTACTATGACGTAATCCTCAAGCCTGTCATCACTGAGAACAGTATGGCGGATATGGGTGATAAGAGATACACATTCTTAGTTCATCCCGAAGCTAACAAGACAATGATCAAGGAAGCAGTTGAGAAAATGTTCGACGGCGCAAAGGTTAAGAGTGTTAACACAATGAACCTTGACGGGAAAACAAGAAGACGCGGCCTCGTATATGGTAAGACAGCCAAGACCAAGAAGGCTATCGTAACACTTACAGAGGACAGCAAGGAAATCGAGATCTTCAGCGGTCTGTAAGATCCGATGATTATGGGTGATAGAAACCCGAGAAACTGTCAAAAGATTTAAAAAAGGAGAGAAACTAAAATGGGTATTAAAACTTATAATCCCTATACACCTTCCAGAAGGCAGATGACCGGTTCTGATTTCTCCGAGATCACAAAAACAACACCGGAAAAGTCACTCTGCACTTCGTTAAAGAAGAACGCTGGTCGTAATAACCAGGGTAAGATCACAGTAAGACACCGCGGTGGCGGAAACAGAAGAAAATACAGAATGATCGATTTCAAGAGAAATAAGGATGGAATCGCAGCAACAGTTATCGGAATCGAGTACGATCCCAACAGATCTGCAAACATCGCACTTATCTGCTACGCAGACGGCGAGAAGGCATACATCCTTGCTCCTGAAGGATTAACAGATGGCATGAAGGTCATGAACGGACCTGAAGCCGAGGTTAGAGTAGGTAACTGCTTACCTCTTTCACAGGTTCCTGTTGGTACACTTGTTCACAACATCGAGATGATTCCCGGTAAGGGCGGCCAGATGGTTCGTGCAGCAGGTAACTCAGCACAGCTTATGGCTAAGGAAGGTAAGTACGCAACACTTCGTCTCCCTTCAGGCGAGATGAGAATGGTTCCCATCGAGTGCCGCGCAACAATCGGTGTTATCGGCAATGGCGACCACAACCTTATCAACATCGGTAAGGCAGGACGTACACGTCACATGGGCATCAGACCTACAGTCCGCGGTTCAGTTATGAACCCTAACGACCATCCTCATGGTGGTGGTGAAGGTAAGACAAGCATCGGTCGTCCCGGTCCTTGCACACCTTGGGGCAAGCCTGCTCTTGGTCTTAAGACCAGAAAGAAGAACAAGCATTCCAACAAGCTGATCGTAAGACGCCGTGATGGAAGCTCAATCAAGTAGTCACCACTAATTAAGGAGGAAATAAAATGGCAAGATCACTTAAAAAAGGACCTTTCGCTGATGCGAGCCTTTTAAAGAAGGTTGATGCTATGAACGCATCAAACAATAAGCAGGTTATTAAGACCTGGTCACGTCGTTCTACGATTTTCCCTTCATTTGTGGGACACACAATCGCAGTACACGATGGAAGAAAGCATGTTCCTGTATATATTACAGAGGACATGGTTGGACACAAGCTTGGCGAGTTCGTTGTTACCAGAACCTACAGAGGCCATGGTAAGGACGAGAAGAAGTCAAAGTAAGACAACATAGTTTGAAAGGAGGTTTCATCCAATGGCAAAAGGACATAGATCCCAAATTAAGAGAGAAAGAAATGCAAATAAGGATACCAGACCATCAGCTAAGTTATCTTACGCAAGAGTATCTGTTTCCAAAGCATGTTTCGTATTGGACGCCATCAGAGGCAAGGATGTTAACACAGCACTTGGAATTCTGAGCTACAATCCCAGATATGCGTCCAGCATTATCAAGAAGTTATTAGAGTCAGCGATTGCAAACGCAGAGAACAACAACGGTATGAACAAGGCAAACCTTTACGTAGCAGAGTGCTACGCAAACAAGGGCCCCACAATGAAGAGGGTTCAGCCTCGTGCTCAGGGTAGAGCTTATCGTATTGAGAAGCGTATGAGCCACATCACAATCGTGCTGGATGAGAGATAAGGAGGAAGAGCATGGGACAGAAAGTTAATCCCCACGGACTGAGAGTCGGTGTTATCAAAGATTGGGATTCCAAGTGGTATGCCGAGAAAGAGTTCGCTGATTTCTTGGTAGAAGACTACAAGATCAGAGAATACTTAAAGAAAAAGCTGTACAATGCAGGCGTTTCCAAGATTGAAATCGAGCGTGCATCTGACCGCGTAAAGGTTATAATCTTTGCGGCAAAGGTCGGCCTTATCATCGGTAAGGGCGGTGCTGAAATCGAGAACACCAAGAAAGAGCTTGCAAAACTTACAGATAAGAAACTTGTTATTGACGTTAAGGAGATTAAGAGACCTGATCGTGAGGCTCAGCTTGTTGCAGAGTCAATCGCAAGCCAGCTCGAAAATCGTGTATCCTTCCGTCGTGCAATGAAGAACACAATGAGCCGCTCAATGAAGGCCGGAGTACTCGGTATCAAAACTGCAGTATCAGGTCGTTTAGGCGGAGCAGATATCGCTCGTACAGAGTTCTACTCAGAGGGTACAATTCCCCTTCAGACACTTCGTGCAGATATCGATTATGGTTTTGCTGAGGCAGATACCACATACGGTAAGCTCGGCGTAAAGGTTTGGATTTACAAGGGCGAAATCCTTCCCAGCAAGAAGACAGAAGGGAGTGAGCAGTAATGTTAATGCCTAAGAGAGTAAAGCGTCGTAAGCAGTTCCGCGGCTCTATGAGAGGAAAAGCATTAAGAGGTAACACAATATCCTATGGTGATTTCGGTATTGTTGCAGCGGAGCCCTGCTGGATTACATCCAATCAGATTGAGGCAGCCCGTATCGCAATGACCCGTTACGTAAAGCGTGGCGGTCAGGTATGGATTAAGATATTCCCGGATAAGCCCGTTACAGCAAAGCCTGCTGAAACACGTATGGGTTCCGGTAAAGGTACTGTTGAATATTGGGTAGCTGTTGTAAAGCCCGGCCGTGTGATGTTTGAGATCGCAGGCGTTCCCGAGGAGACAGCAAGAGAAGCTCTGCGTCTTGCAACACATAAGCTTCCCTGCAAGTGCAAGATTGTCTCTAAGGCAGACTTGGAAGGCGGTGTAGCAAATGAAGAATAGTAAATATCTTGAGGAATTAAAGACAAAGTCAGTTGCTGAACTGTCAGAGGACTTAACAGCATCAAAGAAGGAACTTTTCAATTTAAGATTCCAGAATGCAACAAATCAGCTTGATAATACAGCAAGAATCAAAGAGGTTCGCAAGAACATTGCTCGTATTCAGACAGTCATCACAGAAAAGTCAAAGGCTGAGGCGTAGAAGGGAGTAGACAATGGACAGAAATTTAAGAAAGACCCGTACCGGTAAGGTACTGAGCAATAAGATGGACAAGACCATTGTTGTAGCTGTTGTTGACAACGTTAAGCATCCTCTTTACGGCAAGATCGTTAAGAAGACATACAAGCTTAAGGCTCATGATGAGAATAACGAATGTAACATCGGCGATACAGTAAAGGTTATGGAGACAAGACCTCTCTCAAAGGATAAGAGATGGAGACTTGTTGAAATCGTTGAGAAGGCTAAATAGTAGATTCGGAGGTAAATGGAATGGTACAGCAGGAAACCAGACTTAAGGTTGCTGATAACACCGGCGCAAAAGAACTTCTCTGCATCCGCGTTTTAGGTGGATCAACAAGAAGATATGCGAATATCGGTGATGTTATCGTAGCAAGCGTTAAAGACGCAACACCCGGTGGTGTTGTTAAGAAGGGTGACGTAGTCAAGGCTGTTGTTGTTCGTACTGTAAAGGGTGCCCGCAGAAAGGATGGTTCATACATCCGTTTTGACGAGAACGCTGCAGTTATCATCAAGGACGACAATACACCCAGAGGAACTCGTATTTTCGGGCCCGTAGCAAGAGAGCTTCGTGAGAAACAGTTTATGAAGATTGTCTCCCTGGCTCCGGAAGTATTATAGGAGGAATCAGGATTATGGCAATGGCAAAAATCAAAAAGGGTGACACAGTCAAAGTCATCGCAGGTAAGGATGTTGGCGCTGAAGGTAAGGTTCTTGAAGTTGATGTTAAGAACGGAAAAGTCCTTGTAGAAGGCGTAAACATGGTTAAGAAACATACAAAGCCCTCCATGGCTAATCAGAATGGTGGGATTGTGGAGACAGAAGCCTTTATCGACAAGTCAAACGTAATGTTTGTTCATAAGGGCAAGCCCACCAGAATAGGCTTCAAGGTTGAAGGCGACAAGAAGGTTCGCTACGCAAAATCAACCGGCGAAGTAGTAGATTAATAGGAGGTGTGTAAGCGTTGAGTAGATACAAAGACATGTATAAAGATCAGATCGTTGACGCTATGACCAAGAAGTTTGGTTATAAGAACGTTATGCAAGTTCCCAAGCTTGACAAGATCGTCCTCAACATGGGCGTTGGCGAAGCTAAGGACAATGCAAAGGTTTTAGAGTCAGCAGTTAAGGATCTTGAGACAATCACAGGCCAGAAGGCCGTTATTACAAAGGCAAAGAACTCCGTTGCTAACTTCAAGATCAGAGAAGGAATGCCCATCGGCTGCAAGGTAACACTTCGTGGCGAGAAGATGTATGAATTCCTTGATCGTCTGGTTAACTTAGCACTTCCTCGTGTACGTGACTTCAGAGGTATTAATCCTAATGCTTTTGACGGAAGAGGTAACTACGCTCTTGGTGTTAAGGAGCAGCTTATCTTCCCTGAAATCGAGTACGACAAGGTTGACAAGGTTAGAGGTATGGACGTAATTTTCGTTACTACCGCAAACACAGATGAAGAGGCCAGAGAGCTGTTAACACAGTTCGGTATGCCTTTTGAGAAGTAGAAGGAGGAATAATTCATGGCTAAGACTTCAATGAAAGTTAAGCAGCAGCGTAAGCCTAAATTCTCTACAAGAGAATATACACGTTGCAATTTATGCGGACGTCCTCATGCAGTGCTTAGAAAATACGGAATCTGCAGAATCTGCTTCCGTGAACTGGCATACAAGGGACAGATTCCCGGCGTTAAGAAGGCATCTTGGTAAGAAGGAGGAATTGACAAATGACAATGAGTGATCCTATTGCAGATATGCTTACAAGAATCCGTAATGCTAATACTGCAAAGCATGACACTGTTGATGTTCCTTCATCTAAGATGAAGCTTGCAATCGCAGACATTCTTTTAAAAGAAGGTTACATCAAGAAATATGACATTATTGACGAAGGATCTTACAAGACTATCCGTATCACCTTAAAGTATGGCGAGGATAAGAATGAGAAGATCATCACAGGACTTAAGAGAATTTCTAAGCCCGGTCTTCGTGTTTACGCCGGCAAGGATGAGCTTCCTAAGGTATTAGGCGGCCTCGGCGTTGCAATCATTTCCACAAACAATGGTGTTATCACAGATAAGGAAGCCCGCAAGGCCGGTGTCGGCGGCGAAGTGCTTTGCTTTGTGTGGTGACCGAAAGCTTTGAGACGAGGTGTTTTCGAGTCCAAAGCGAGGCCGTTCCCGAACCTTAGCGAGGTTTTTCCGAGCTTAGTTGAGGGAACATACCCGTTTTTGTAAATTATTATCACAAACTATATAAGGAGGTACGGGCATGTCACGTATAGGAAAAATGCCAATCGCAATTCCCGCAGGTGTTACTGTGGAAGTTGCAGAAAATAATTTAGTGACTGTAAAGGGACCTAAGGGAACTCTTACAAGAGTTATGGCTCCCGAGATGGAGATCAAGGTTGAAGGCGCAGAAGTAACTGTAAGCCGTCCCAACGATCTTAAGAGAAGCAAATCATTACACGGTCTTACAAGAACACTTTTAAACAACATGGTAATCGGTGTAACAAACGGTTACGAGAAGGTTCTTGAGATCAACGGTGTAGGTTACAGAGCTGCAAAGCAGGGCAAGACCTTAACACTCAACTTAGGATATTCACATCCCGTTGAGATGATCGATCCCGAAGGCATCGAGACTGTTCTTGACGGACAGAACAAGATCACTGTAAAGGGTATCGACAAGGAAAAGGTTGGCCAGTACGCAGCAGAGATCAGAGACAAGAGAAGACCTGAGCCTTACAAGGGCAAAGGTATCAAGTACGCTGACGAAGTCATCAGACGTAAAGTCGGTAAGACAGGTAAGTAAGGAAGGAGGGTATAAAAAATGGTTAGTAAAAAGTCAAGAGCTGATATCAGAATTAAGAAGCACAACAGAATGCGTAACCGTTTCAGCGGAACAGCTGAGAGACCTCGCCTTGCTGTATTTAGAAGTAACAATCATATGTATGCCCAGATCATCGATGACGAGGCAGGCAACACTTTAGTTGCAGCATCAACACTCGAGGCAGATGTTAAGGCAGAAATTGAAAAGACTAACAACGTTGAAGCAGCAGCATATTTGGGAACCGTTATTGCCAAGCGTGCGCTTGACAAGGGAATCAAGACGGTTGTCTTTGACAGAGGCGGCTTTATTTATCAGGGCAAGATTCAGGCATTAGCAGAAGCAGCCAGAGAAGCCGGCTTGGAATTCTAGGAAGGAGACAACAAACATGAAACGTCAGATTATTGATCCCAACAGTTTAGAATTAACTGAAAAAGTGGTTTCCATCAAGCGTGTAACCAAGGTTGTAAAGGGTGGTCGTAACATGAGATTCACAGCCCTGGTTGTTGTTGGAGATTCAAACGGACATGTAGGAGTAGGCCTCGGTAAGTCAGTTGAAATTCCTGAAGCTATCCGCAAGGGTAAAGAGGATGCAATGAAGAACCTTATCGAAGTTCCCATGGACGAGAACAAGAGTATTACACATGACTTTATCGGTAAGTTCGGTGGCGCAAGCGTTCTTATCAAGAAGGCTCCCGATGGTACCGGTGTTATCGCAGGTGGTCCTGCACGTAGTGTATGTGAGATGGCAGGAATCAAGAACATTCGTACAAAGTCACTTGGTTCAAACAACAAGCAGAACGTTGTTCTTGCTACTCTCGATGCATTAAAGCAGCTGAAGACTCCTGAAGAAGTAGCACGTCTGCGTGGTAAGTCCGTAGAAGAAATAATGGGCTAAGGAGGAAGCAAAAATGGCAGATAAGAGAATCAAAGTAACTTTAGTTAAGTCAGTGATCGGTGCCATTCCTAAGCATAAGGCTACAGTAGCAGCTTTAGGTCTTAAGAAGACAGGCAGATCTGTTGAGCTTCCTGACAACGCATCAGTTCGTGGTATGTGCAAGCAGGTTTCTCACTTAGTTAAGGTTGAGGAAATTTAATACTATTAGAAGGAGGTTCACTCAGCATGGAATTATCAAATTTACAGCCTGCTGAAGGCTCAAAGCATAGCGATAATTTTAGAAGAGGCCGTGGTCACGGATCAGGAAACGGCAAGACCGCCGGTAAGGGACACAAGGGTCAGAAGGCTCGTTCAGGTGCACCCCGTATCGGTTTTGAAGGTGGCCAGATGCCTTTATACAGAAGACTTCCCAAGAGAGGCTTCTTAAACAGAAATACAAAAGAGATCGTAGCAATCAATGTTTCCGCATTAGAAGTATTCGAGAGTGGCGCAACAGTTACAATCGATGCAATGAAGGAAGTTGGAATCATTAAGAACCCTAAGGACGGAGTTAAGATCCTTGGAAACGGAGAATTGACCAAGTCTCTTACTGTGCAGGCAAATGCTTTCTCAGCATCTGCAAAGGAAAAGATTGAAGGGCTTGGTGGAAAAGCAGAGGTGATCTAATGCTGGAGACAGTTAAAAATGCCTTTAAAGTCAAGGAGATCAGAAAAAAGCTTCTGTATACATTAATGATGCTCGTAGTTGTAAGACTAGGCTGCGAGCTCCCGGTTCCGGGTGTAGACAGAACATATTTTGCAAGCTGGTTTGCTCAGCAGACCTCAGATGCATACAGTTTCCTTGATACTTTTACCGGCGGATCTTTCCTTAATATGTCGGTATTTGCATTGAATATTACACCGTACATCACTTCATCCATTATCATGCAGCTCCTCACAATAGCTATTCCAAAGCTTGAGGAAATGCAGAGAGAGGGCGAGGACGGAAGAAAGAAGATCGCAGCTATCACACGTTACGTGACAGTAGGTCTTGCTCTTATGGAGTCACTTGCAATGTCAATCGGTTTCGGCCGTCAGGGACTTCTTGAAGAGTACAATGCAATGAATGTTATCATGGTCGTAGTTGCTCTTACAGCTGGTTCCGCATTCCTTATGTGGATCGGTGAGCAGATTACTGACAAGGGTGTTGGAAATGGTATCAGTATCGTGCTGACCATTAACATCATCTCAAGAATACCGGAAGACTTAAAGTCCTTATGGGAGCAGTTCGTAACACCTCAGTTTACAGGACATAAGTATGGTGCCGGCACAATCGCCATTGTTCTGATCGTTGCCATCATCATCGCAACAACAATCCTGACAATCATTCTTAACGGAGCTGAGAGAAGAATCGCAGTTCAGTATGCTAAGAAGGTTCAGGGACGTAAGACAGTAGGCGGACAGAGCTCATACATTCCCTTAAAGGTTAATACCGGTGGCGTTATCCCTATTATCTTTGCATCATCACTGATGCAGCTGCCAATCGTTATTACTTCGTTTATCTCGAACCCTAATCCGACATGGCAGAGGATACTTTATTTCTTGAATTCAGGCAACTGGTTTAAGACAGCAAACTGGGTATATACCTGGGGCGCACTTTTATACGTAGTACTGGTAATCTTCTTTGCTTACTTCTACACCTCAATAACCTTTAATCCTTTAGAGGTTTCAGAGAACATGAAGAAGTCAGGCGGCTTCATTCCGGGTATGCGTCCCGGTAAGCCTACCAGCGAGTATCTGACGAAGGTACTTAACTACATCATCTTTATTGGTGCTGTAGGCCTTCTGATCGTAGCACTTATACCTATCATCTTTAACGGTCTGTTCAGTGCTGACGTTTCCTTCGGTGGTACATCACTTATCATCATCGTAGGCGTTATCCTTGAGACCATGAAGCAGGTTGAGTCACAGATGCTTGT
>R03__coassemble_607_pt1 | contig 19517 bp, 13 predicted proteins | sample R03__metabat2_high_PE_019 | metagenome-assembled genome bin R03
GTTATACAGGTAAATACACCTGTAGGTATGGAAACATCTATATTTTTAAGATTATTTTCCGCAGCGCCCAAAACCTGGATGTAGCCCGTGGGCTTACGTCTTACGGAAGGCACCGGGATGAACAGTTCATGGCTTAGGTACTTACCGGTTATGGATTCGGGACAGTTCATGATATCCTGGGGTGTACCCGCTGCCACGACCTTTCCTCCGTCCTTACCTGCACCGGGACCTATATCCACAAGATAATCCGCCTGGAGCATCGTATCCTCATCATGCTCAACAACTACCAGAGTATTCCCCAGATCCCTCAGATTTTTAAGTGCGCCTAGGAGCTTAAAGTTATCCCTTTGATGCAGGCCTATACTGGGCTCATCCAGAATGTACGCAACTCCCACAAGACCTGAGCCTATCTGGGTTGCCAGCCTTATACGCTGCGCTTCTCCTCCTGAGAGGGAGCCTGTGGCCCTTGCAAGGGTGAGATACTCAAGTCCCACCTCATCAAGGAAGGCAAGCCTTCCCTTTATCTCCTTAAGTATCCTCTCGCCTATAAGCAGCTGCTGCTTCGTAAGCTTGAGATTTTCAATATATGATTTTGCATTCTTGATGGACAGGGTTGTAAATTCATAGATGTTTTTATCACCTACGGTAACTGCCAAGGCTTCCTTCTTAAGCCTCTGTCCGTTGCACTCTGCGCAGGGTGATATGCGCATGAAGTTTTCATATTCAGCCTTCGCTGTCTCGGAAAAGGTCTCACGGTATCTCTTTTCAACGTTTCTTATAAGGCCCTCGAAGGCAATATCGTAAACGCCTACTCCCCGCTGTCCCTTGTAATGAACCTTCACTACATGTCCATTGGTGCCGTGTATAAGGATGTTCTTTATATTGTCAGGATAATCCTCAAAGGGAGTATTTAAGTCAAAATCATACTCCTCTGATAAAGCCTTCAGAACACAGTAGGCAAAGCTTGATCCGTCATTGCAGGACTGCCATCCCATCACGGTTATTGCTCCCTCCATGATACTTAAGGACTTATCCGGGATCATGAGATCTGCGTCAAACTCCATCTTAAAGCCCAGTCCCGCACAGACAGGACAGGCTCCAAAGGGATTATTAAAGGAAAAGCTTCTGGGCTCTATCTCATCAATGCTCACCCCGCAGTCAGGGCACGCAAAATTCTGGGAAAAGGTGAGCATCTCGCCGCCTATCACGTCAATAAAGGTCAGTCCGTCCGCAAGCTGAAGCGCACTCTCTAAGGAATCCGTAAGACGCTTATTGATTCCTTCCTTAACCGACAGCCTGTCAACTACGATCTCGATATTGTGCTTAATGTTCTTATCAAGCTTTATCTCCTCGGAAACCTCGTACATATTGCCATCGATCCTAAGGCGTATGTATCCGCTCTTTCCGGCTCTTTCGATTACCTTGGCATGCTCTCCCTTCCTGCCTCTTACAACAGGAGCCAGTATCTGGAATTTCGTTCCCTGGGGGAGCGATAATATGGCATCCACCATCTGGTCCACCGACTGCCTCTCAATGGGACGTCCGCAGTTGGGACAGTGGGGGATTCCCACACGTGCGTATAGAAGACGCAGATAGTCATATATCTCGGTAACCGTTCCGACAGTTGATCTGGGATTTCTGTTAGTTGATTTCTGATCTATGGAGATTGCAGGGGGCAGGCCCTCTATGGAATCTACCTCCGGCTTTTCCATCTGGCCTAAAAACTGCCTTGCATAAGAAGACAGAGACTCCATATAGCGTCTCTGGCCCTCTGCGTAGATAGTATCAAATGCCAGGGATGATTTTCCGGATCCGGACAGACCCGTTACCACCACCAGCTCATCTCTTGGTATGTCTATATTGATATTCTTAAGGTTATGCTCTTTTGCGCCTCTTATTCTTATTGTCTGAGGTCTTGTATTACTCATCATTTCACCGTAAAGTCCTCAAGCAGATACGCCTGATGACTGTCCCTGTCCTCTGCTATTATGCTTATATGACTTTGCGCCATGTAACGGCGCTGTATATTAACCGAAAACTTCTGAACGCCCTCTTCCTCTGATTCCCTGTGGATCTTGCAGAAATCGGCCTCCATGCATTCGTCATCGGTTTTCACGTATATATCATAGGTTTTTGACGGATCCGGATTATCAAGCACCGCATCAAAACGTACGATATTCCCGCCGCCTTCCGGCAAAATCATCTGATCACCTTCAATAGAAACCCCGTCCTCATATGTAACCGTGAATGACAGGCCCTCAGGTGCCGGCAGTATGTCGTCTCCGCCTGAATAGGGCGGTTCATAGGTATAATCCGTAAAGTCCGCATTTGTGGGCATCTCGCCGGAGATACTCCGCTCCGCAGTCTCGAAAATAACCATATCCGGGAATACCAGATTCACAAAATACTGAACATACTCATAGTTCTGACGGTGTACAAAATACACCTCCTTGAAGCGGTTATTGTAATACTTCTGATGGGCCTGGAAATAGCTGTCGGTGAATACCAGAAGTATCTTGTTATTGGTTGCCGCATTGTTGATATAGTGGGTGTAGAAGGTGTCCGTTTCACACTGCATGCAGGGCTTTAAAAGCTCTGTCATATCCACAGAGTTGTCCTCATTCCTCGAATAAACCGGAACATACTCATCAATTGGGAACTTGGCAATATCCAGAGTATCAACGTGCACCTGTTCCACCGTATAATCCGATGCGTTAAGCGTGGGAACATCGTCATACCACTCCTGGATCTTTTGGTCTATGAGAGAATGACCGATAAAAGCACCGTTTTCATTCCAGTGGGTCGCATCATACAGCTTGTTGTAAACCACCATTGAGTCCTTGGCTGCAAGAAGCTCCTTATCCGGAATGATATACTCGATGCCTTCCTTATCAAGGTCAGCCCTCATGTAATCTATAACAGAGGTATTCGCGGTATTAACATGTATCGTATCCGGAAAATATTCGGAATAGATGGTCTTCTTATCCGGGCAGAGGAAATACAAAAATTCAATGTCCTTGCTTGTAAGATAATCCTGGGTCTTCTTAAGGAAATCCACAAAGGAATCAAGATATTCCTCATCCGTATTAAGCCTCTGGTAGGCCGCAATATACTCAGAGTCCTTATAGAAGATATGACCGTCCTTACCGTACATGAACAGGGGATGCACCATGACGTTAAAGAGCTTGTCGTTTAAGGTTGTGTAGGCACCGATCGCCTGCTCTCTGAAGCCTATCCTGTCATCCACATAGGCATCCATCACCGCATTCATCTCGGAGGAATATCCTATTCCGGGCCATTCGGTCAGGGATTTATTGTCAATCTCCGACACCTGATTTTCCTTATGGTTCATAAATGCCACCGGCAAAATCAGTATTGCGAGGAACGCGACTATGAATATTATGTTTGTTGTCTTTATCTTTTTGGTTGACATAATTATTCCCAACTTAAGGTTTGATCTACTAACGGACCGCCCTCGAACTGCAACAATCGAATTTTTCTAGAATCTAAAATATATGAACGGGTTATAGGTGCCGCCTGCCAGATTCAGCATGCATAAAAACAGGAGCACAATTGATATAACGTAGCTCAGGGTGCGAAGCAGATTCTTCTGCTTATCGCTTTCAAGAGCTGCCACACGCTGCGCAATATAAGGTTTTACGGGCAGCATGAATATTATTGCAAGCAGCAGCGCAAATATAAGGCTTCCGCTTAATATTCCCATTGTTGCAGCGGCAATCCGGCTGCTCCATACAGGCTTTAAAAACATTGCATGAAGCATCATGCCCGCCTGGGACATTGTCTCGGCTCTGAAGAATACAAAGCCTATGCATACAACTAATAACACATAAATGTGTCTAAGCCATGGAAGGTTCTTACCCTGTGACTTTTCCTTTGGGATCAGAGTCTCAAGGATCAGGAACAGTCCATGATAAAGTCCCCAGATAACAAAATTCCAGGAAGCGCCATGCCATAAGCCCGTGCAGAAAAATACAATAAGTCGGTTTATCCAGGTCCGTGTCTTGCCCTTTCTGTTGCCTCCAAGGGGGATGTACAGATACTCCCTGAACCATCCTGTCAGGGATATATGCCAGCGTCTCCAGAAATCCTGCATGGTCATGGCGATATAAGGATAATTGAAGTTTTCCTTAAAGTGGAATCCGAACATGCGTCCCAAACCGATCGCCATATCGGAATACCCTGAAAAATCAAAAAATATCTGCATCATATAGCTGATAGCGCCAAGCCATGCCGTAGCCATTCCGATCTGGTCGGTATTAAGGGCGTATATGGAATCAACCGCAAGCCCCAGCGCGTTTGATATGATGACCTTTTTGGATAGTCCCAGTATGAATCTCCTAATGCCCTGCGCCACGTCCTCTGCTGTGGCATCACGGGAATCGATCTCATCGGCAATATCCTTATATCTCACAATAGGCCCGGCAATCAGCTGGGGGAAAAATGAAATATACAAAAGCACCTTGGCAAAATTTTTCTCACATTTTGCATTTCCTCTGTAGACATCGATCGAATAGGACATGGCCTGGAAGGTGAAAAAGGATATTCCAATGGGAAGCGCAATTCCCGGAAGGGGGATGGCGGTTTTAAAGATCCCGTTAATAGTTGAAAGGATCATATCCGTATATTTAAATACTCCCAGGATCCCCAGATTCAGGATGCAGCTTATCACAAGGAACAGCTTCCTTCTGCTCTCATATTTTGTAAAAAGAAGAGCGCAGCCGTAATTTAAAAAGGTGCAGAAAAGCATGAGAAGCACATACACAGGCTCCCCATAAGCGTAGAACAGAAGGCTTACGATCATCAGAAAAATATTCCTGAGCCTTAAAGCCTTCTTCGGTATCAGATAATATAGGATAAGTGTCAACGGAAAGAAGACACACAGAAAAGTCATTGACGAAAAAGCCATGATATACTCATCCTTCCAGCTATAAACATACGGAGTTATTTTAGCATATCGTTAAAGCTCCTTCAATCCAAATCAGTTGATATAGTCCTGCACGTTATCGTAGGTGATCATGTCGTATGCGCTGTAAACATACTTACGGTTCTGCAGCACATGGCCATTTGCCGAAAGCTCAACAGTTAGGTCGGATATACTTGCATCATCGGGATGAAGCGCCATAAAGAAGCATATCTGCATTGCCGCATCAGCCTGATCTGCCGCATCATTAAAGACCGTACCGTTAAGTTTTCTGACTCTCACGGCTTCCAGCGCCTCTTCAGTACCGTTGATGCCTATTACATAGGGTGTTATCGCAGCGTTTTTTTCCTCAACTGCCTGAAGCGCACCCAGGGCCATATCATCATTATTGGCAATCACCATCTCGATCTGTGTGGGATATTTATCCAACAGGTTTTTCATTTTGGTGGCTGCCTGGTCCCTGTCCCAGTTGGCAGTTTCATCACCGATCTTCTCAAGATCAAAGCCTGCTGCCTTGAGTTCATCAATACAGGTCTGGGTCCTGATGAGAGAATCCTGATGTCCTGCCTCACCCTCCAGCATTACATACTGGATAGTCCCATTATGATTAACATCTATTTCATCAAATCTTTCAGGATCCGACAACTCATCGATTATTATCTGCGCCTGAAGTCTTCCGGATTCCTCAGCCCTTGCGCCAACATAGAACAGGTTATCCCACCTTTCCAGATCTTCCTTAACAAGCTCCCTGTTAAAGAATACCACCGGCGTTTTTGCCGCTCTGGCCTTATCGATGATAACCGTAGGGTCTGTTCTGTCAACGAGGTTTACGCATATGGCATCATAGTCCTTGGATATGAATTTCTCCACCTGATCGTTCTGGGTGAGCTGACTTCCGCCTGCGCTTACCACATCCAGGGATATGGCAATCCCTGTCTCCTTCTCCTTTTCCTTACACCACTCCGACATACTTCTCGTAAGTGAGGATACAAAGGTATCGTATTCGTCGTACACTGTTACGCCTATCTTTATCTGGGAAGGCATTTCCGCAGGTTTATTCGCAGCGCAGCCTGCAAGATAGCAGCACACAAGGGCTGCGCACAAAATAAATACCGTCAGGTTTTTGATTTTGCCCATTGGGCCTGATAGTTTAAACATATCTTTACTTAACAAACGGGAATAATATCTTCTCATTATCTCCTTCATAAATATCGGATTTGACCACAATCCTTGAGGCAATGGCCTTGTCATCATCAGGGGCATCCTCGCCTAAAAGCCTTAACACCCTTGCCGCCGACAAATATCCGATTCCGAACTCATCCTGATATTTAAGAGCCTTTATCTTATCATGATCCAGATAGTATACGGCCTTATTGGAGGTTGCTATACTGTAAACCTTGCGGGTCTTATTAAGGTTATCCATGGCATCCATAAGGGCATCGGTAGACTCGGAATCCAGGGTCACAACAACGTCGACCGCTTCCTCAACAAGCCATCTCTGCAGGTATTTTCTGGTCATCATGTCCTTTTCATTTTCGTTTCTGTCCCAGGTGACAATATTGGGAGCATAGCCCTTTAAGGTGTCATAAACGCCCTGCCACCTTGTGGCGATGCTGTTTCTGTCCATGTCGTCAGCAACAATGGCAACCTTGATCCAGCTTCTCTCATTTTCAATAACCTGCTCCGCAAGGTCAGCACCCAGCTGATAGTCATCAGCGGACACCGTATCATAGCCGCTTATTCCTCCATCCCCTGTCTCCGCAAAGACAACCGGAGTCTTGTATGATTTTTCCTTAAGGAAGCTCCCGACCTTTTCGGAATTGCAGGCCGCGATGATCACTCCATCCGCACCGTTTGCTATCTCTCTGTCAATGAGAATGCACTGTTCGTCAAAATCATCCGCATCGGACATGGTAACCACTGAAATTTCGGCTTCTGATTTTTCACAGGCAAGTTCTGCGCCGTCCTTAAGATTTTCCCATCGGTCAGCATCAGCACCATAGGCTATTATGGAAATCTGCTTTGGCTCATCAACGGAATTATTGCCTGTAATGTAGACTATTGCCTGTACTACGAAAAATACCAGTACAACCGCCATGGCAATGATCAGGTATTTCTGGTTCTCAAATCTTTTCATTGCCTGCCTCCTTTTCCCTTCTGTATTCCTCATAGGAAACTTTAGGAAGATGGATCGTAACGGTGGTTCCTTCATCAAGCTCTGAAGCTATCTTAAGTCCGTATTCTCCCTTAAAATAGAGATTTATTCTCTGATTAACATTCCATAGGCCTATACCTGAGCCTTTTCCCCGGCTTCTTGCCTTATCCTTAAGAAGTGTATCAATGGTTTCCGGAGGAATGCCCATGCCGTTATCAGATACGTCTATGAATATATCGCCGTCCTTTTCATAGCCATGTACCTTTATCTCTCCATCGCCGTCCATATGCTCCACGCCGTAATAAATGGCGTTTTCTATGAGAGGCTGTACTATAAGCTTAACGGTTGCGCAATCCTCTATTTCAGGATCAACATCAATCGTATATTCAAACTTATTCTTAAATCTCACCTTCTGGATGTTTAAGTAGTTCCTTGCATGGACGATCTCATCATGGATCGTGATCACATTATTACCCTTACTCAGGGATACCCTGAAGAGACTTGCAAGCGCCGTTACCATGGAAATGGCATCCTGGTACCTCTCTGCCTCGATCATCCAGACAACGGAATCAAGGGTATTATACAAAAAGTGTGGATTTATCTGACTTTGCAGAGCGTCAAGTTCTGACTTTCTCTTCTCCTTCTCAGCCTTTACCATGCTGTCCGTAAGGGATCTCATCTGCCGTACCATATCTCTTATGGTGCGCCCTAAGTGCCGTATTTCGTGGGATCCTCCGATATAGATGTCATCTTCAATAAGGTAGCCTTCCTCAAGCTGGGTAAGGGATTTCTCGAGACGCTTTATGGGGTCTGTTACGATATTGGAGATTGCTATATTACCAAACAGGATCAGAAGGATGGTAAGAGTTGCCACCATGGTCATGAACAGACGCTGCTGGTTAATATTGAGCGATAGTTCGTTTATAGGCGTCACGCTGACGATTTTCCAGCCGGTATAACCTACAGTCTTGATAACAACAGCCCTATCCTCCCCTTCAAAGGTTTCAATATAATCCCCGTCCTCATGCATCACCGCCTGAAGATTGTTTTCATTGACTATGTCGGAGTAGATGGCCTGCTGCCTAGGATGATAGATTATCTCCCCGTTTTTATCCATCAGATACACGTAGCCTGTCTTTCGCTCGTTGACCTTCTCAAACAGCTGCTCGATACCGCTGTAGTTCATGTCAACAAGCAGTACGCCGTTCCTGGTGTTTCCTACATTCGTAAGTTCAACATTACGGCTTAGTGATACGACCCAGTAGTAACGGTAGTTACTTGACTCAAATATATTCTGGACATGGGGCGCACCGAAATGCAGGTTTTCGATCTCATTCATGGCGCTCACAAACCATTCCTGCTCTGTAAGATCGATACCCTCCTTACGAACTGACATGGGGGATGATGATATGATGGCTCCGTCCTCGCTGGCTAAAACTATGCCGGTCAGGTTGTCCTTGTTGGCTTCATAGAGAAGGTTCATCTCATCTGAAATGCTCTCGTAGGTCAAGTCCGCGTTTTTAATAACATCATAGTACATGGTATCCGTAACACTCATCATATTTCTTAGATAGGTGTTTAAGTTCCAGCTCACCTGGTCCAGGATCTGCCTGTTATTTTCAATTGCATTTTCACGGATAGTAGTTATGAAATGGGTATAAAAAGCAATCCCCATGAATGCCATGCTGGCAATGGAAACTGCTGTAAAGGACAGGGATATTATCAGCTGGATGCTCCTGCTCTTATATATGCTTTTGAATCTGGAAAATCGTCCCTTAAGGAGATTTTTTACGGGATTCTTCATTCTTTTATACTATGCATTTCGATATTTCGACGGGGATACGCCAAACTGTTTTTTGAATACATATGAGAAATAGTTGGGCTCATCATAGCCCACCATTCCCGCGATAACGTAGCTCTTCTCATCCGTTGAGTCAAGGAGCCTTTTTGCCTCATCCATACGTACCTTTGTGAGATAGGTTACAAAGCTCATTCCCACGTCCCGCTTGAATATTGACGAAAAATAGGAGGCGCATACATTAAGCTGACTGCACACCTTCTCAACCGACATGTCAGCCTCCGCAAAGTGCGCATTTATATACTGGGTTGCTCTCTCCGTTACGCCTCTTGAGAAGTTCTCCCTTCCCTCCGAAAGCTTTGCGCCAACCGACCTGGCCCTTTCAAAGGCCCTTCCGGCAAAATCACTTAAATCCTTACATTCCGACAGCTCGGCCTTAACATCAACCTCCATAAGCTCTACTGCCTCCGCCATCAGCTTATGTCCTCTTGCAAGTCGGGATAGCTCTACAAGAAAATCAGTATAGAAAAATCGAAGCTGGCTTAAGGATTCAGATTCCCCCTTAAAACGTTCTATTGTTTCATCAATGGCTCTCTTAAGACTCTCCTCATTTCCTGCCTTAACCTCATGTATTATCTTCGGTATCTGTCTCTCCTCAATGTAATCATCTATATCCTCTCCGGGCTCTGCGTCCATGATTGATATTGCCTGGGAGTCTTCTGAAAAGATCTTATATGAAGTGGCATTCTGGGCTTCGTTATAAGATAAACTTATATCCTCCGTGTTGCCGTAAACCCTGCCCACTCCGGCTGTCGTGCCGACCTGAAGTATCCTTTTTGAAAGCTTGCACACCTTATCAAGTACATCAATAAAGGTTTTATGCATCGCCGTATTCTTTAACAAGGCGATCACGACTATGGTATCAAGATAATTAACCGTTATTGCAGGAACCGCATCCTTAAGAGTATCCTCTGCAAGCTGGCGCAATGAAACGGTCAGGAGATTTTCATCCAAAGTATCAGGCCCCGCATTCTCATTAAGCTTAAGAACTGCAACACTGTAAAATGCCGCTTCAAGATCAAAATCATACTCCTTCTCGTATCTTTTTATCTTATCTGCCGTAAGCCTTCCCTCTAAAAGTGCAATAAGAAACTGCTCCTTAAGTATGGGGATAGAGTTCTCGTAATACTGCCTCAGATAATCGACGTTCTTGCGCTCTGCGACCTCTTTATCAAGTCTGTCCTTTATGCGCAGGAATACCTGCTTAAGCTCTGCGGAATCAATGGGCTTTAGGATATATTCCTCGGCTTCAAGCTTTATTGCCTCTTTGGCATATTCAAAATCATCATATCCGGAAAATATAACACTCTTTAAGCCCGGCATTATCACCTTAAGCTTTTTCAGCATTTCAAAGCCGTCCATAAAGGGCATCTGGATATCCGTCATTACCACATCCAGGGAAAGCTGCTCTGCTTTTTCAAGTGCATCCTCACCGTTTTCGGCTGTTGCCACTATCTTAAAGCCGATTTCCTCCCAGTTTATTCTCTTCGCCATTGCCATGCGGACTTCTTCTTCATCATCCACAAGCATCACTCTGTAATAATCCATTTTCATACCTCGTATGCCCTGATTTTCCTTTGGGCAGATGGAGATATTTTAGCATAATAAGAGCCGGGCTACAAACCCGGCTCTCAAATAAGGAATCATTTTAGTAAGAAGTACTGCTATCAGCCTTTCTTTCTCTTAGACATAACGTCTACTGTAACGGCACCAAGGAGAACAGCGCCCTTAACGATCTTCTGAATATCTGTTGACCATCCGAACAGTGACATACCGTTGTTCAGGATACCCATTACGAAAGCACCTACAACAGCACCGAGGATAGTACCGGCACCACCGGCAACGGCAGCACCACCGATGTAACATGATGCAATGGCATCCATTTCGAAACCATCACCGGCCTTAGGAGTAGCTGATCCGTTTCTTGCTGAAAGAACGATACCTGCTACAGCTGAAAGAACACCCATGTTAGTGTAAACCCAGAAGAATACCTTGTTTGTATCAATACCTGAAAGGTTAGCTGCCTTTCTGTTACCACCCAAAGCGTAGATCTGACGACCTGCAACTGTCTTACTGGTTATGAATGCGTAAATTGCAATCAGGATAACCATGATAAGGAGTACAAAAGGAAGTCCGTTGTAACGAGCCAGCTTATAGAAGAAGAACCAGATGATAAAGAGCATGATCGCAAGCTTTATAGCAACCTGCCATGTAGGATTTGTTGCAAATCCATACTTCTTCTTGGTGGCGATTGATTTTGCCTCTGACATTATAAGGGCAACTGAAGCAATAATAGCTACGATGATACTGATAAGATCAATTGTTCCATCGCCAAATGCAACCTTAATGGTGGGCAGGAAGCCTGCACCGATGAAGTTATAGGAATCTGATAAAGGTCCCTTTGTCTGAGCCTGGAGAAGGGTATATGTAAGTCCACGGCCCATAAGCATTGTTGCAAGAGTTACAACGAAAGGAGGTATGCCAAGGTATGCAATGAAGAAGCCTGCAAACATACCAACTAAAAGACCTATAAGGAGTGAAATGATGATTGCAACCCACATATTCATCTTGTGGTCCATCATCATGATACCTGCTGTAGCACCGCAAAGAGCAACGATAGAACCAACACCAAGGTCAACGTTACCGGTCAGTACGCAGAGGAGCATACCGATTGCCAGGATAACAACGTATCCGTTCTGCATTACCAGGTTGTTAATGTTCATGGGAGATAAGTTCTTACCACCCGTAAGTATTGCAAAGATAACATAGATAGCAATAAGAGCAAGGAACATGCCGTACTGCTTCATATCAAGATTAACAGTTTTCTTATTATTCATTTCCATCATCCTTTCTGTTATGAGCCATAATGCACTGCATGATACGCTCCTGTGTCATTTCGTCTCTGTTAAGTTCTCCGGCGATCTCGCCCTCGTTGATAACATAAGCCCTGTCACAGGTACCTATAATTTCAGGCATTTCAGATGAAATAACTATGACTGCCTTGCCTGATTTTGCAAGTTCATTGATTACACAGTAAATTTCATATTTAGCACCTACGTCGATACCACGAGTAGGCTCGTCCAGGATAAGTACATCCGGCTGAGTCAGCATCCATTTTGCAAGTACAACCTTCTGCTGATTACCACCTGACAGACTACCAACAACCTGATTGATGGAATTAGCTTTTACATTAATACGCTCTTTGTATTCATTAGCTGCAACAATCTCGTCATTTCCATTAATGACACCGCGCTTTGAGAAGAAGCGAGGTCTTGCTGCTATTGTCATATTTTCCTTAATATCACCGATGAGGTTAAGACCATAAGTCTTACGGTCCTCAGACACGTATGCAAGCTTGTTGTCGATGGCTTCCTTAACGGTCTTCATGGAAACTTCCTGACCGTTTATGAAGGTCTTACCGGAAATCTTCTGACCATAGGAGTGACCAAACAGACTCATTGCAAGCTCAGTTCTGCCGGCGCCCATCAGACCTGCAAGGCCAACAACCTCGCCCTTACGAACCTGAATATTGATGTTCTTAAGCATCTGACGTTCAGCATCATCGGGATGATAAACATTCCAGTCCTTAACTTCAAATATTACATCACCTATCTCAACGCCTTCACGGATGGGATAACGGTTTGTCATCTCTCGTCCTACCATGGCCTTGATGATCCTGTCCTCTGAAAATTCATCAACACCCTTTTTAAGAGTTTCGATAGTCTTACCATCACGAATGACGGTTACGGAATCAGCAACATACTCAATCTCATTAAGCTTATGTGAGATGATGATACATGTGATACCCTGTGCCTTAAGTTCCAGCATGATATCCAGAAGCTTACGGCTTTCCTCATCATTAAGAGCTGCTGTAGGCTCATCAAGGATCAGAAGTTCAACCTTCTTGGCCATTGCCTTTGCAATCTCTATAAGCTGCTGCTTACCAACACCCAGTGAGTTAACCGGAACATCAACATTCTCATGTTCAAGACCGACTCTTGCAAGCATTTCCTGCGCTCTCTGTCTTGTCTTGGTCCAGTCAATAACTCCCTTTGAGGATGTTTGCTCATTACCCAAAAATACATTTTCGGCAATCGACAGAAGGGGGCTCAGCGCCAGCTCCTGGTGAATGATAACTATACCCTTTGCCTCAGAATCTCTAAGGTTGTGGAATACACATGTTTCGCCCTTATAACGGATATCTCCATCATAGGTTCCATGAGGATACACACCGGAGAGTACGTTCATCAGGGTCGATTTACCTGCTCCATTTTCACCACATAACGCATGGATCTCACCGCGCTCAACCTTGAGATTTACATCATCAAGTGCCTTAACGCCTGAGAATTCCTTAGTAATATGGTCCATTTCCAAGATGTAATCCGACATCTTCCCAGCTCCTTTTCCAAAATTTCTACCTATAAAGTAGATATGGGTGGCAGCCATTAGCCGCCACCCAATCTCTATCTTACACTATTCAGTTCAGCCTGTAAATTACTCAGCTAACTGCTCTTCTGTGTAGTAACCACCATCAACGATGATCTCCTTGTAGTTGTTAGCATCAACAGCTACAGGTGTGCAGAGGTATGAAGGAACAACGATCTTGCCGTTGTTGTACTGCTCTGTATCATTGATTTCAGGCTCTGCGCCTTCAAGAACTGCCTGTACCATTGTTACACACTTGTCAGCAAGAATACGTGTATCCTTGTAGATTGACATTGTCTGCCATCCAGCGATGATGTTCTTGGTAGCCATAAGCTCTGCATCCTGACCTGTGATCATAGGCCAGTTCTCAGCTGTGTAACCAGCACCTTCAAGAGCTGACTTACAACCATATGCGAAACCATCAAATGCTGTAGCACAGATATCAAGATCCTCGTCTGCATAGAAACCAGCAAGGTCGTTCTCACAGATCTGCTGAGCTGTTTCCTGTGACCATCTTAAGATACATGTGTCATCAAATGATGTCTTACCTGACTTACATACGAGTGTACCGTCATCAAGGAATGGCTGAAGCTCTTCCATAAGTCCGTTGTAAAGCATAAGAGCGTTGTTATCATCAGGTGAACCCATGAAGAACTCGATTGTAAGAGACTCGCCTGCATCCTTAGCTGCCTGAACCTTGTTGTCTACGATGTACTTACCGATTGCTGTACCAACACCCTTGTTATCGAATGTTGCATAGTATGAAACAGCATCTGTGTCCATAAGAAGACGGTCATAAGCGATGATGGGGATTCCAGCATCCTTAGCCTGTGCCTCAACGTTTACAAGAGCACCTGAGTCAACAGCTGCGATTACTAAGCAATCAGCGCCTGCTGCGATCATGTTCTCGATCTGTGAAACCTGAGCCTGTACATCATCTTCTGCGTACTGAAGGTCTACTTCGTAGCCAAGAGCCTCAAGCTTTTCCTTCATGTTAGCACCATCGTTGATCCATCTCTCAGAAGACTGAGTGGGCATTGCAACTGCAACCTTCTTGCCGTTAGCGTCTGCTGCAGGAGCTGCTTCCTCTTCCTCAGCTGCTTCCTCTGCGGGAGCTGCTTCTTCTGTAGCTGCGGGAGCTGCTGCTTCTGTTGTTGCTGCTGCCTCACCACAACCTGCTAATAATGAAGCGATCATTGTTGCGCTGAGAAGAACACCTAAAAGTTTCTTTTTCATTTGTTATCCTCCTTTTGTGGGCATTAGTAGCCCGTTCATCATTACCGAGATTAAGGATACCAATAATGAACATATAAAAAAATACAAAAAACTATTTTCAAATATCGAAAATCTTTTCTTAAACGTTTAAGGAAGCCATGATTTTGTATAAAATATCTAATAAATTTTAATGTTTTCTCTGCCGGCATATCAAAATCAACATAAAAAGGAGTCCACGAAGGTCTCCTTACATTTATCATATTATTCAGGTCCCCATCATCACTGCTTCTGGGACTTGTATGCATCTATAAAATCAGCTGCGGATCTTATGGGCTTTCCTGTTGCGGGGTTAGCGGAATTACCGTATTTTGCGGCATATTCGGCATTTACCTCATCAAGTGTCAGTGTTTCCTCGGTTACGATTGAGGTCCCTGCCGCCTGACTGGACACCGCATCAAGATAATCCTGGGCCGAAGCAATGTTCTTCTGGGTGAAGGGATGCGTGTACTGACCGAAGATCTTCTTAAAATCATGATCAATGATCCCCAGCTCATTCTCGGGATAATATCGCATGAATACGATAAGATCCTCAATGACATCCAGAAGATCATCGTTAACCTTCTTGATCCCGCAATTGTAAAGGTATGCCTCCCCAATCTTAACAAGCTTCGTTGTTGTGGGTACCTTGCTGCTCATGACGATGGAATATTCCTTCATCATGCCTTCCATTTTCGCACTGCACTCCCCGTCGGAAAAATCAGGATACTTTTCCGATATGAGCTTGCCTATCTTTCTCTCATAGTGATGATACGCGCCCCACAGAAGTCCCTCCTTAAGGTTCTCCATTGTGAGCATATCCCTGTAGTACTCATATCCCGTAGGATCCGGATCCCTGTATCTGTTCGCCATTATCGCAATGATCATTCCGTAAAATGAAACCGACATTGCATACATGTAGGCATCCTTGTAGGTCTCCTGCTTTTCTGTCGAATCCTTGTTGATAGTCGCAGCAAGCCTGTTTGTTGACTGAACAAAATTGCTGTACAGCTTCTTCTCCCACACTCTGTACATATCCAGTTCGGCATTGATTTCATCTATGACATCATCGGCCTTATCTGAATGGATATCGTTAAAATCTATGATGTCATTAAATGAAAAGGCAATCTCAGCCATTCTGCCCAAAAGGTCCTCATAGCTTTCAAAATAAAGCTTATCGCCCCGCTCATTATAGGATTCATATACATCCCTTACCGCCTCAAGAGCTTCCTCATCAAGCCCCTCCTCGGCGATCTTCATATCAACGATATGAGCTACAAGCTGGGAATCGGACAGCTCAACACCCTGTCCCTTATCAAGTTTCTTTAAAGCCTTTGTGACCTTCGATGCTCCGAACATTTTTCTTCTCCATTAAATAAGCTTTTTCATCCGCCTTCCGGCAAAATCACACAAATACTTTGTGATTATACCATATATTCAGTCATCCTTTCAACGAAACCGACTGATAATGATTTTGCAGTTACCTGCTGAAGGCATGCTTTAAATACTGAAGTGAATTTTTAGCGTCGAGGTCAAGCTGCTTTTCGCTTACATCGGGTATAATGTTGCGCCACACCTTGATATCGGATCCCACCGTACCACCGGGCATTACAAAAGGCTCCATGACGATTGTTCCATCATAGTTAATGTCGCGAAGTGCCTGCCCGATGGATCTCCAGTCCATGGTTCCCTGTCCCGGAACACGACGGTTTTTCTCGCCAATGTGGAAGTGCCCCAGTTTATCACCGGCCTTCCTTATCGCAGTGGGTATATCGTCCTCCTCTATATTCATATGGAAGGTATCCAGCATAACTTTAACATGGTCGCTTCCAACAGCATCCACATAAGCAAGGGCCTCATCACAGGTGTTAAGAAGATAACCCTCAAATCTGTTTAAGACCTCACACCCCAGGGTGATATCGTATTCCTCTGCCACCTTGGCGATTTCCTTCATGTTCTTAACGGACCGTTCAAGATCTCCCTTCTTGTCAATGGGTTTAGTGTAATCAACCGGCCAGTAGGAATAGATACCGCCACCCAGAATATGTATGTCCATAACATAGAGCTTGCGCAAAGTCTCCTTATAAAATTCAATGGCATTTTTCTGGGTCTCGGGATCCGCCGAGCTTATGTTCTCACAGGCTGCGGGACCATAGCCGGCAGTCAAAATCACATTTTTTTCTTTTGCATGATCACGAAGCGCCTTGAGCTGGTCATCGCTTGTATAGGTTTTCTTAAAGGCTCCGCAGGAAATCTCAAGGATGTCATATCCAAGATCTGCAACCTTATCAATATATTTAAAATAGTCAGCAGTCCATTCCTGCTCCCAGTAGGCGTAATATATTCCGTATTTCATATTTTTAAAGCCTCCTTTCTGTCGCGAAAATATGATTTTATTTTACTCTGTTTTCTTTTTGGGAACAACAAAAAGCTCCGATGAATCCATCGGAGCTTTCTCTTCCCAGCGCTACCAGGATTCGAACCTGGAAAATGACGGAGTCAGAGTCCGTTGCCTTACCGTTTGGCGATAGCGCTATATTAACCTGCTGTTCAATCAGCGAATGTTATTATATCGCAGTGAATGCCATATTGCAAGTATTTTTTATCACATTTTCCATACTGATTTTCCGCTTTTTTCATTTTCTAATTTAATGAAATTGAAGTTTCCAAACTAACAAAGCTCCCGGATATGCCGGGAGCTTTCACACTCAAAACTGTTTCTCAATCTTAACCTACCGTAAAATTACCAGAACACATGGGAACCGATCACTATTCCGGTATATCCTGAACTTACATTCCTAAAATGTGTTGCAGTTCCTATGTAGCTTACACCGTTAAGCGCATCCTGGGCTGCCTGCATGCAGGAGGCCTTGGGTCCCTGGGCATATACCCTTGCAACCGCGCCTGAACTTGCAGGTCCAAACTGTGATTTTGCAAAGATTACAGAGTATATGGAGTTATATCTTCCGGTCTTCAGTCTGTTCACAACAACGGTTCCGATGGAGACCTGGCCCTCATAGGGCTGGTTGCCTGCCTCACACTGTATAAGTGCTGCAAGAAGCTGGACATCATTGTAGTCACTGGGAATGGATCCGGTATTGGTAAGTGTAGTCTCTGTGGTGCGGCCTGCCTCAACCTGAGCTTTTTTCTCTGCAGCCTCCGCTTCCTCGCGTTCCTTCTTCTCGGCCTCTTCCCGCGCGCTTATTGCTTCCATTGTCTCGCCCTTGGCAAGCTCATCGGAAACAGCCACATATTCCGCGGATACATATCCAATGTCACCATCGGAGAATTCAACCTTGACCCAGTCACCCTCGGTATCCAGGTATTCGATGGTCTCTCCGTTGGCCAGAAGTGACAGTACCGTGCCATCGGGATCTGCTGTTTTTCTGACTCTTAAGCAGTCAGTCGTGCTTACCGCTGTCTTCTCAACAACCTTTTCAGCAAGTTCCACTGCGGAGTCGCCAAATAACAGATAGTCATTGCTGATCCAGCCTGTCAGATCGCCTGTCTTAACCTTTGTCCAGCCATCTGTTGTATCGAGAATCTCGCCACCGCATTCTGCGTAAAATTTACCAAGGATTGAAGAGTCCTCAGAGGGCTCCTCTCTTACGTTAACAGCCTCCTGAACATTGGCCATTACAAGCTTATCATAAGAAATCCCCGCAACGCTGCCGGATTTAGTCGCTTTTTCAATTGTACCCGTAGATGAACCTGATCCATCAGCCGGCGATGTTGTTATAACGATATCCACGGAATCCGTAGAAGTCGTAACCTCGCTTTGGCTTCCCTTCGAGGATGAGGTTGCACTGCTTGTCTTAACGCCAAACTCTCTCGCCGCCCCCGCAGTTACAAAGAGTTGTGACAAATCAGTTGCCTTTACGGTTCGCATACTCCCCCAAGTTCCGGTTAAGATCACAGCCAGGGCAACGATCAGAGCCGGCAAAGTATGCTTTTTCATATAAAACCTCAAAAAGTTACAAATTTGTTACGAAAACATGCATTATGTTAACATAAGAAGGTGTATATGTCAAATTTTTTAATCAAATCGGTCAATTTCAAAATCAAGGAATCAGTTACAGGTTCCTGGATTTATCAGCACATGTCCTTACCGCATCCATCACTGCACCTCTGAAGCCCTCAGCCTCCAGAACCCCCACAGCCTCGATTGTTGTGCCTGCAGGAGAGCACACCATATCCTTAAGATCTCCGGGGTGTCTGCCTGTCTCAAGGACCATCTTGGCGGAGCCTAAAACCGCCTGGGCTGCCATCTCATACGCGGTCTTCCGAGGTAGTCCCTCTGCAACAGCGCCATCAGCCATCGCCTCTATGAGCATGAACACGTATGCAGGAGATGAACCGGATACAGCAACAACCGCATCCATTTGATTTTCCGTGACCTCATATGCCTTACCGAAGCTGTTTAAGAGGGCCATGACCGTCTTAAATTCCTCATCGGTCACATTGCCGTTCTTGCACACGCCCGTGCAGCCTTCACCTACAAGCGCAGGTGTATTGGGCATGAGCCTGACGATCTTCTTATCTCCTCCAAGGTATCCCTCCAGATATGAGAGCGTCTTGCCCGGGGCAATTGAGATGACCACCTGATCTGCTCCGATATGCCCGTTTATCTGGTTAAGCACCGTCTCATATACCTGAGGCTTTACCGCCAAAATCACAATCTCCGCATTCTTTATTGCCGCAAGGTTATCAGTACCCGTATGGATACCAAGCTTCTCCTCGATGGCCCTGCCTGCTGCCTCTGAATAGTCAGAGCCGTTTATATCCTCTGCCTTAACAAGGCCTGCCCCAATGATGCCTCCAAGCATGGCGGTTGCCATATTGCCTAATCCGATGATTCCAAGTTTCATAATATTGTCTCCTTATAT
>R03__coassemble_624_pt1 | contig 19248 bp, 19 predicted proteins | sample R03__metabat2_high_PE_019 | metagenome-assembled genome bin R03
GCAGCGTACACCGGAACTTTTAAGGTTCCTGCCGTAACAATCAGCGCCGCCATGGCAGCGGCTACCCTGTAAACTGATTTTTTCATTTTTGTTCTCCCTTTTATTTATACTCATAAGGTTTCCTCCGCTCCCCAGCAGAAGAAGCCTCAAATCAGCACTAACTCCTCGTAAATCTCTTTTCTCCGCTTGCACCTCTTGTAAGACCGCCGAAGCCTGACATGTTCTTGGCTGTTGTCCTCTTATCGGCCTTGGCGTCCATCATTGCAAGTTTTTTAAGGCATGACTCGCAGTAGCGCCCCGATCTTATGGTGGCCCCACATAGCTCACAGGTTAAAAACACTGCAGAGTTCTGGGTTATCTCGAACTTATCGTCCTTGATCATGGTCCTGATCTTGTGCTGAGACACTCCTGTCATCTGGGATACCTCGGCCTGAGTTGCGCCTTTGTGGGCATCCAGATAATTCCTGACCTTACCGTAATCGTCATACATGGTAAATCCGCACTCAGTACATACATATGTCCCAAGTCCCTTGTATTCAATCTCACATCCGCATTTTTCACAGCTTACCGGTACGGACGGATCCTTTGTAAAGATTTCATCACTCATAACTGGTCTCCCTGCTCAAGCTGCACCTACGCCTCATCAATGGCCTTGCCTATATCAGAGCGCATGTACTTCGTTGCAAAATCAATCCATTTGGTTGCCTCGTAGGCCTTCTTTCTTGCCTCCTTAAGGTCAGCTCCCGTGGCAGTAACGCCCAGCACTCTTCCGCCGTTTGTGACTATCCGGCCATCCTTTATGGCCGTGCCTGCATGGAAGCAGTAATAGTCATCCTTATCATCAAAGGCTTCAAAACCGCTCATGGGAACTCCCTTTTCATATTTTTCGGGATATCCCTTTGATGCCAGCACCACACATACAGCTGCATTATCCGCAAAATCAAGCTCGATCTCGTGAAGCTTTCCGTCAATGCAGGCCTCCATAACATCTATGATGTCATTGTTCATCCTGGGCAGCACCACCTGAGCCTCAGGATCTCCGAATCTGGCATTATACTCAAGAACCTTCGGACCGTCACTAGTTAACATAAGTCCGAAGAATATGATTCCTTTAAACTCTCTGCCCTCGGCAAGCATCGCATCAACAGTAGGCTGGAAAATATTCTTTTTGCAGAATTCATCAATTTCCTTTGTATAGAAGGGGCTGGGTGAAAAGGTTCCCATTCCTCCCGTATTAAGGCCCTGATCTCCGTCAAGTGCTCTTTTATGGTCCTGAGCTGAGGTCATGGGTCTTATGGTCCTGCCGTCAACAAATGTGAGAACGGATACCTCCCTGCCTGTCATAAATTCTTCAATAACAAGCTTATTGCCGGCATTTCCGAACTTCTTGTTCACCATTATCGTTGATACACCCTCTAATGCTTCCTCAAGTGTATTGCAGATAAGAACACCCTTGCCCAGAGCCAGCCCGTCGGCCTTTAAAACTATGGGCATCTTGGCTGTCTTTAAATACTCTATGGCATCCTCGGCATTGTCAAAATTCTCGTAGGCTGCCGTTGGGATGTTGTATTTTTTCATAAGGTCCTTTGAAAAGGCCTTACTGCCCTCTAATATTGCGGCCTTTGAATTAGGTCCGAAGGCTCTTAATCCTCTTTCATTAAGCACATCCACAAGTCCTGCCACCAGTGGATCATCCGGCCCCACAATGGTCAGGTCGATCTGATTTTCCACTGCAAAATCAGCAATCTTATCAAATTCCATAACTCCAATGGGAATACACTCAGCAAGCTTTGAAATGCCTGCATTTCCCGGAGCGCAGAAAATCTTATCTACTCTTTTGCTCTTTGAAACCGCTGTTGCGATTGCGTGCTCTCTTCCGCCGCCGCCGACTATTAAAACCTTCATCGTATCTCCTTAAATTATATGTGCAATATTTCCCTCTATCACAACCCTGTTATCGGCAATTGCCTGGATGACCATGGGAAGCAGTATCCATTCCGCCTGCTCCATAACACGTCTCTGCAGGATCTCCGGAGTATCCCCATTTTCGATATATACTGCCTTCTGGGCTATGATAGGACCTCCGTCGCACTCCTCGTTGACAAAATGGACTGTGGCGCCTGTAACCTTGGCTCCACGCTCCAGTGCTCTTTCATGGACCTTAAGTCCGTAAAAACCGTCTCCGCAGAAGGAGGGGATCAGTGAGGGATGTATGTTTATGATCCTGTTGGCATATTCCCTTGTGAAATTCTCCGGAAGGATCACTAAAAATCCCGCAAGTACCACAAGATCTATGTCATGCTCCTTAAGGATCCTGATAAGAGCCTCTCCGTAAGCCTCTCTGTCCTCAAAGTCCTTAACCTTTAGGCATATTGCCTCAATTCCATGGTTAAGGGCACGGTCAAGGGCATAGGCATCGGGCTTATTGGATATTACGCAGGATAACTCAACTCCCGTTAAGCTGCCCTTCTCAACCGCATCTATTATGGCCTGAAGGTTTGTTCCGCCTCCGGATACAAGGGTTGCAACCTTTAGCATAATGTTACTCCCTTTTCGCCTTCAATGATCCTGCCCACTTTATAGGGTGTCTCTCCTGATTTTGCGATAGCGTCCATAGCAGCCTTCTCGTCAGCCGGATCAACCACCAGCATCATACCGATACCCATGTTGTAGGTGTTGTACATCATCTCCTCGGCGATCTGACCGCTCTGCTGGATCAGCTTGAAGATGGGAAGAACGGGATATGAATCCTTCTTGATCTCGGCCCTTACGCCATCGGGGAGCATTCTGGGTATATTCTCATAGAATCCTCCGCCTGTTATATGGCTGCAGCCCTTTATGGTAACGCCTGCATTTTTAACACTCTTTAAGGCTTCAACATAGATCTTGGTGGGAGTGATAAGTGCCTCCCCTAAAGTGCAGCCTAAGGACTCAACATACTCCTTCATATTTTCCTCATGCATGGGGAAAACCCGGCGAACCAGTGAATATCCGTTTGAATGAACGCCTGAGGAAGCTATTCCGATGACGGTATCTCCTGCCTTGATCGTGGAGCCGTCAATTATGTTTTTCTTATCAACGATACCAACTGCGAAGCCTGCAAGATCATATTCGTCTACAGGATAGAAGCCCGGCATCTCCGCTGTCTCACCGCCGATAAGAGCAGCTCCCGACATCTTGCAGCCCTCTGCAACGCCCTTGACTATCTGGGCGATCTTCTCGGGCTCGTTCCTGCCGCAGGCAATGTAATCAAGGAAAAATAAGGGTTCACCCCCTGCGCAGGCAATGTCGTTAACGCACATTGCAACACAGTCGATTCCGATAGTGTCATGCTTATCAAGGAGGAAGGCCAGCTTAAGCTTTGTGCCCACGCCGTCCGTACCGGACACAAGTGTAGGCTCCTCCATTTTCATATAATCCTTAAGTGAAAAAGCTCCGGAAAAACCGCCGAGACCGCCTAAAACCTCAGGTCTCATGGTCTTCTTAACGTGCTCCTTCATAAGTTCAACGGCCCTATAGCCTGCTTCAATATCAACTCCGGCACTCTTGTAATCCACTTCTCATCCTCCTCACATTTGGTCAAGATACTCTTTGTATCCGATTTTACCCAGCTTCTCATCTTTTTTTATAACGCCGTCCTTCATGTCAGCTACATACTTCTTAAGCTCCGAAAGAAGCTTATCATCTGACATTGCCAGCATTTTAACCGCAAGGATACCAGCATTCATCCCTCCGTTTATGGCAACCGTTGCAACAGGTATTCCCGAAGGCATCTGCACGATGGAGTAAAGGGAATCACGTCCTCCAAGAGATGTTGTATGCATTGGAATGCCTATAACCGGCATGGGGAACAGTGCCGCGCACATTCCCGGCAGGTGAGCTGCCATTCCGGCCCCTGCGATTATAACCTTAACGCCTCTGCCTTCGGCACCCTTGGCATATTCAAAGAAATCATCCGGCTCCCTGTGGGCAGAAATTATACGCATTTCATAGGAAATTCCGAAGTGGTCAAGCACTTCTGCTGCCTTGCTCATGACCTTCATGTCCGAGTCGGAACCCATCACGATGGAAACTGTTGCCATTACGCTCCTCCTTGTGGAAATCACATATTTTATCAACTATATATTGTATCGAATATGGGGTGGTGTTTCAAGGGAAATGTACAAAAAAACCGGAATTATTAATTGGTCGTTTTCCTCGAAAATAACTCGAAATTCTCAGGGACGCTCCCGCTCTCGGTCCTCGAAGCTTACGTTACTAAGCTCGTGAAGAACCTCGCTAAGTAACGAGTCTGCGGAGAGCCCTGAGAATTTGATTATTTTCTCGGAAAACTTACGTTGTGAATTCATTATAGGCAAGCTCAATATAGGGGTTTATTAAGCTCATCCGTGCCCGGCAGGACAAACCGCCCATCCTCGATAATGGGGATGGTGCCCTCCGGGGTTATGGCGTAGATGCCCCCAAGTTCATCATAGGGAATGGTTATGTCGGTGTGGCAGGAGAAATAGGCCTTATTGGGATCCTCCGATCTTAGAAGTGAAAAATCATTCTCCTTCGAAACGATCTCCTTGCCATCGGGATTATATACCCTGACCTCCTCGGCCCTTGAATAACATGTGTCACCTAATGCAAAATGAGGGCCTGTCTTCTCTCCGATTAGTATCGGCAGCCGCTCCTCAATGCCGTAGTCCCTGGCCATACGGTATGCCGTGGTATTGGTGCCTATTGCAAACTCTCCCAGGGGCAGTGTTTCATGATTAAATAACACATTCTCTTTAAAATATTTTTCATTATCCGCAACGGATGGGAAGTTAGCACAGCTATACCTTTCAACGCATCCGTCCTTAAGATATACCTTAAGGTTCTTATACAGAAGGCCTTCCAGATAAACGGAGGTGACATGGAGAAGTCCTGTAGTTCCCTTAAGGACGGGTGAGGTGAATACCTCGCCAACGGGAATGTTTACATCTGCCACGCAGTTTTCAAATTTCGTCTCACGCTCCGGATCCTTAAGCTTATACAGCTCCACATAGAGATCCGTTTCATTGTCACCCCTTCCCACAACATGAACCCGCTCGGCCTTATCCAGAGCAGCGATAAGTACCTGCTGTATGCCCTCGTACAGCTTATAGTCCAGGGTGTTGAGTTCCACGGTTTTTGCAAAGATTTCCGCAAACTTATCTCCGATCTCCGGTATTGGGTATGCGATTATGGTAAAGGATCGCTCCTCGCCTATTATGTACTGATTCGTCAGGGTTGAAGCCTCAACGGCGTATTTTGCAGCAGCCTCCTGCTGTTTTTTATTAAGCTTAAGCGCTTCCGGCCTTGCCTTAGGGGTAAAGGGATCCTCCCCGAAGGTTTCTATAACCGCAGGACCTGCATGGCCATTGGCGAGGGGTTTATATTCCTCGTAGGCCTCCTTCTGAACCGAAAGCCTGTGGTTTGCATGCTCTGCATTAAAGAACAGGGCCCTGTCATCCTGATGGTCGTAATCATACTGACGGTTGGGAGAGGTTGATGAATATCCCACCTTCTGATGGATGTTTTTGTTAAGACTTAAGGTTGCGGCCCTGTAGATCGTAGGTTCAAGGCCCATATCGCCAAAATTCCTGATCGCAGCTCTTATCATCCTCTCAAATCCCAGGGGATAACGGATATTTACCGTACTCTTTTTATCAAGTGGCTTTTTATCCTTAACAAAGCCTATCCTGTAGCCTTCAGTATAGGTCGATGCCATCTTATCTATTTCATCCTTGGGAAGGCTGTTTAGGAATTCCGCGATCTTAAGCTCGTTTTCCGATACATACTCGCCATAGTAATAGAGGTACCTAAGGTTCTCTAAGTCCTCACCTAAAATGATATTTTTTGCAAAATCACGGGAGGGGTCAAGCTGATCAAGCATCCGGTCTCTTAGAATAATATCGCAGTTATCATTTTCAAAGCTTTGAAGCGTCTTTAAAAGCTCCTCTGCCTCCGGAACGGATATCATTCCGTCAGCCTCCGCATCAACCTCCTGGATTATTCCATCAGCTGCCTCACTCTCATCCGGCACAAGCGCCCCTTCGCAGGCAGATAAAAACATTCCGTAGATTTCAACGAAAAGTTCTGAAAAGATTGTTATGATATCATACCGCCCCTCAAAAGCATAAGGAATAAGGCCCCTTATCTCTCCATAGAGGAAGCACAGACATTTACTGTATTCTTCAGGCAAACCGGCGTTTGCAAAAGCATGCGTTATGTATTCCGGATTTCCGTAGGATTTATCATAATTATCCGGCAGGATATCCTTATAAAGCCTGTGATTTATACTTTTAAGTTCTTCAAGGCTCTTTTTCTTAAGACTTCCGTCAGCACTCAGGGACAAAACGTAAAAAAGCTCCTCAAGAAAAAGTGCCTCCCTTTTAAAGTAATCATCAAGGGGCTCTTTTAAACAGGGAGCTTTTCCTATTTCCGAAATGCGGCCTTTAATAAGTTCAAACCGCTCCGTTATTATTTCTTCGTCAATCATCATAAGCTTACTCCTCGTCCGTCTATCCGTTTATTCCGGATAAAATGATTCCCAGTATCCAGGCTGTCAGCATGATCGAATTGCCCCCAAGGGCGATCCATGGGGCGTATAGATAGACATCCCTTTCTCTAATACTAATCACACCCGCTATTAAACCCAGGAGATTAAGAACTGCCGCAAAAAAGCCGTAGTATCCGAAGCTTATATCCACCTCTCCCCTATTTTGAAAGGCAAACATAACACTTGTTATCATTATTCCCAGGCACACAACAAACAGCACCGTTCCCATAATGCCGTTAAAGGAATGGTGCTTTGTTGTAAATAGGATACTGTTCTTTTTTCTTATCTTCTGAGGCTTGCCCATTTATGCTCCGTACTGTTCGTAATATTTATCAATAGAAGCCTTCATGCTGTCATCTATCAACACTCTGCCGTTTATCTCGCGGTTATAGAGATACTCGGTAACCTCAGCCATGCTGACAATCGCATTAGCCGGGAATCCATAGGTTTCCTTTATCTCATCAAGCGCGGCCATCTTACCTCCAAGACCAACCTCCATGCGGTTTAGGGACACCATAAGTCCCACAATTTCAACGTCAGCCTGGGCCTTCAGGATTGGATAGGTCTCCTCGATTGACTTTCCGGAGGTGGTTACATCTTCAATAATAACAACCCTGTCCCCGTCCTTTAGCTTTGAGCCCAGCGTTATTCCGGTATCTCCGTGGTCCTTGATCTCTTTTCTGTTTGAGCAGTAGCGGATCTCCTTACCGTAGAGCTTCGAATATGCAATTGTCGTTGCCACTGAAAGAGGAATCCCCTTATATGCCGGTCCGAAAAGTACGTCAAAGTCATCTCCGTAATGCTCATGGATGGCCTTGGCATAATACTCGCCCAGTTTCGATAGCTGAGCGCCTGTAACATAAGCTCCCGCGTTCATAAAAAAAGGTGATTTTCTGCCGCTTTTCAGAGTAAAATCACCAAATTTTAAAACATCCGAAGCAACCATAAACTCAATAAATTCCTGCTTGTAGTTGTCCATTTGTTTTCTCCTAATATAAATATTTCATCGATGTAAGCATTTATGATCCAGCGATGCCCCGGGCCCATCAAAAGTTTTTCGTAATCGTAAGAATGTTCTTACCGTCCTTATGCTCATACTCCACGGAATCCATTGTTTTCTTAACAATATAGATTCCCAGGCCACCGATAGGTCGCTCATCAGCTGAAAGGGTAACGTCCGGATCCTCCTTAGCCAGTGGATTATAGGGAACTCCCCCATCAGTGAACACTATCTTCACTCCCACAGCTCCGGGCAGCTCCTCAATACCTACCGTTGCCTCTCCCTTTTCTCCGCCATAGGCATAGTTGGCTATGTTGGAAAAAATCTCATCCAGAGCTACATCAATCTGCATCTGAGCTTTCATAGGACATTCCAGCTTTTCCAGAAACAGATCCACATATTCGGTTATGGTCGCGATTTCCTTGACGGTCGCCTGCACAGTGATCTGATTCATGTTTTTCTCCCGGCGCTACGCGCAAAATCAGTATATCACAGTCCCACTGATTCTAAAATATCCTTTTTCATGTCAAGCACAGCCGCTCTTGAAGCGCCTGCAAAATCAGACTCTCCGTAGCTTGAATACTCGTCCTTCTTATATGCGGCAATAATGCCTCTTGAAGAATTAACGATAGCTCCCAGGCCATCCTTATTAAAGAAGGGTTTAAGATCCTCGCCCTTACCGCCCTGGGCTCCATAGCCCGGAACAAGGATGTATGACTTAGGCATGAGATCTCTTACAACCCTGGCCATCTCAGGATAGGTTGCACCCACTACAGCTCCGATATTCGAGTAGTCTCCATCCATTGAAGCTTCAGCCCATTCATTGACCTTACGTCCAACCACCTCATACAGGGGCTTGTCGGTATCATTACCATCAAGAGCCTTGACTATTCTGTCCTGGAACTCTCCGCTTGAAGGATTGGAGGTCTTAACAAGAATGAAAATACCCTTGTTATTTTCATTGCAGGCATCCACAAAGGGCTTGATCCCATCGATTCCAAAGTAGGGATTGACAGTCATTATATCTTCATCAAACAAAGTGTAGGATTTGCTTCCAACCGTAACCTTTCCAAGATGAGCCGTTGCATACGCAGCCGAGGTGGATCCGATATCCCCTCTCTTAACATCGCCTATCACAACAAGGCCCTTCTCCTTACAGTACTTAACGGTCTTATCAAATGCCATGATCCCGGGGATGCCAAACTGCTCATACATGGCGATCTGAGGCTTAACCGCCGGGATCAGATCATAGGTTGCATCCACAATTGCCTTATTAAACTGCCAGATGGCCTCTGCTACTCCTTCCAAGGTCTCTCCATATTCCTTAAAGGCCGCGCTTTTAACCGTCTCAGGAATATAATTCATCATGGGGTCCAGTCCCACAACGATGGGTGCCTGGGTTTTCTTGATTTTCTCTATAAGTGTGCTGATCATACTGTTCTCCTTATTGTATACAACAAATCCTGCTCGGTAAGGAGCAGGATTTTCATTTCATGAACCAGCCTGGGTTTATACCAGCACCATATCCTTGGTCTCAACGTACTTCCGGATGTTTGATGCGTTAGCATACTTCTTAACGGTATCGCCGTCAACAACCACCAGCGTGGGAGCCTGCATAACACCGTAACGCTGTGTCAGCTCTGCATTCTCCTCAGCATCAATGAGGATGTACTTCTCATCCTTTAAGTATTCCTTAGCCAGCTTACAGTTAGGACAGGTCTTGGTTGTGAAGAGATACTCCACATGCTCAGCGGGAGTGATCTCAACCGAAGGCTCCTCGGATCCGGTGTTAAGCTTAACAACCGTCTTAAGAGGTCTCTTTAAGGTGCTGTTCTCAATATCGTAAACGATACGGTTCTTGTACTCCTGGCTCTTGCCGTCATTCCAGTTCTGAACCGGACGGTAATATCCCGTGATACGGCTGTAGATCTCGGTAACAGCTCCGCAATGAGGACAGGTCTTCTGCTCGCCTGCTAAATATCCATGTTCCTTACATACCGAGTATGTAGGGCTTAAGGTGTAGTAAGGGAGCTTGTAGTTCTCGGCAATCTTGCGGACAAGTGATGCCGCAGCCTTCCAGTCGGGAAGCTTCTCCCCTAAGAAAGCATGGAACACGGTTCCGCTTGTGTACAGTGTCTGAAGCTCATCCTGAATATCAAGAGCATCGAATATATCTGCTGAAAAATCAACAGGTAAATGTGATGAATTGGTATAGTAAGGTGTATCACCGGGATGACCTGCAGTCTTGATATTGGGCCATCTCTTACGGTCATGCTTTGCAAGACGATAGGTTGTTGACTCTGCGGGAGTAGCCTCAAGGTTATAGAGGTCACCATACATCTCCTGATAATCCGACAGGCGTTCTCTCATATGGTTAAGGACTTCCTTAGTGAACTCCTGGGTCCTTACATCAGTCATGTCGGCTCTTAACCAGTTGGCATTAAGACCAACCTCATTCATACCGATGAGTCCGATGGTTGAGAAATGATTATCAAAGGTTCCCAGATATCTCTTAGTATAGGGATACAGTCCCTCATCAAGAAGTCTTGTTATAACTCCTCTCTTGATCTTAAGTGATCTTGCGGAAATATCCATCATACGGTCGAGGCGCTTATAGAAGTCTGCCTTATCGGATGCAAGATATGCGATACGGGGCATATTGATCGTAACAACACCAACAGAGCCTGTTGACTCACCGGAGCCAAAGAAACCACCTGTTTTCTTACGAAGTTCTCTTAAATCAAGACGCAGTCTGCAGCACATTGAACGAACATCCGAAGGCTCCATGTCGGAATTGATATAGTTGGAGAAATAAGGTGTTCCGTACTTGGAGGTCATTTCGAAGAGAAGTCTGTTGTTCTCTGTATCCGACCAATCAAAATCACGTGTTATTGAATATGTGGGGATAGGATACTGGAAGCCTCTTCCATTGGCATCGCCCTCGATCATAACCTCAATGAAGGCCTTATTGATCATATCCATCTCAGCCTTGCAGTCCTTATACTTAAAGTCCATCTCCTTGCCGCCCACAAGTGCGGGAAGTTCTGCAAGGTCAGCAGGAACCGTCCAGTCAAGTGTTACATTTGAGAAGGGTGCCTGAGTACCCCAGCGGCTGGGTGTATTAACACCGTATACAAAAGCCTCTATGCACTTCTTAACCTCTTTGTAGGAAAGATTATCCACCTTAACGAAGGGTGCAAGATATGTATCGAAGGAAGAAAATGCCTGAGCACCGGCCCATTCATTCTGCATGATACCCAGGAAATTAACCATCTGGTTACACAAAACGGAAAGATGAGCTGCGGGAGCGGATGTTATCTTACCGCTGATACCTCCCAGACCTTCCTGAATAAGCTGCTTAAGTGACCAGCCTGCGCAATACCCTGTGAGCATTGACAGATCATGGATATGAATGTCGGCATTACGATGTGCCTCTGCGATCTCCTCATCATAGATTTCCGACAGCCAGTAGTTGGCCGTTACGGCACCCGAATTGGACAGGATCAGTCCGCCGACAGAATATGTAACGGTTGAGTTCTCCTTAACTCTCCAGTCCTCAACCTTAACGTAGCTGTTTACAACATCCTTGTAGTCAAGAATTGTTGACTTCATGTTACGCATCTTCTCTCTCTGCTTACGATAGAGAATGTATGCCTTGGCAACATCGGTATATCCAACCTGTTCAAGAACAGTCTCAACAGAATCCTGGATATCCTCAACCGTGATTCTCTCATCCTTCATCTTCTGCTGGAAATCAGCAGTCACACGAAGAGACAAAAGATCGATCATATCATTGGTATATTGCTTCTCGCAGGCAACGAAAGCCTTCATAATAGCATCTGAAATTTTAGCTATATTGAAGTCCGTAACCTGTCCGTCTCTCTTAACAACGCTAAACATCCCTTAAAAACTCCCTTCTCTGATTAACCAATTGCGTCAAAACCGCGCATTTTCGTATGTTCCGCCCTTTTTTTGGGACCTCATACTATCCCCTTGCGCGACGGTAAGAAAAGTATAGCATTCAGATGTAGCATAAGTCAATGTGCAAAATACAATATCTTATGTAATTATATTGACCGAAACACAATATCTTGTGGTTGTTATGTAAACAGAAAAAAGCCTTCAAAACTTGATTTTTCAAGCTTTAAAGGCTTTTTTGACCTTAAAATATAGCGAAATTGACTTATCTGGTCGATAAAAAAATATTTTCTCTTGCTGCTTTTTCATCCCCCGGGTACTTCTGAACATACTCCGCCATAAGTGATTTTGCAGTAGAGAAATCCCGTAAATATTCATAAGCCACGATCCTGTTATACAGAAGGGACTGCATGTAGGCAGCATAACCTCCCGCTATACCTGTTTCAAAGGTATCAATGGCTCCCTCGTAATCTCCCTGCTGCATTTTGCACAGGCCCATGCTCACGTATATTCCTCCATCGGCATTGCCTTCCGCAATGGCACTTTCATAAAGGGAGATTGCATATCCCGGATCCCCAAGCGCCTCATAAGTCTTGCCCAGATACATTATAAGATCCGCTCCGGAGTTTTTATCATCCCGGGCATTTTCAAGATAATTCCTGGCATCGGAATAATTGCCCAGATAATAGTTGAATATACCCAGCTGATAGTCCGAGAGCTTTGAATTATCCTCCATGGCACGCCTTATATAGCTGTCGCCCTCACTCTCATAGCCTGCCTCCCGAAGGTCCTCACAGATCCTGACATAATGGTCATAATCATCCGGCGATAGGGTCACTGCCTGCTCATAATCCGCAAGAGCCTTCTCCTTATCCCCTGAGGATAGATAAGCCTTTCCTCTTAAATAATAGGCGTTATCTTCATCAGGCCTTATATCTATTATGGAATCATAGGTTTCAATTGCGCCGCCCTCATCTCCCGAACGGTATTTTGCAACCGCAAGGTAATAGGAAATATCGATATCCATATCCTCGATTATGCCGTTTGACAGAGATAAGGCATTTTCAAAGCTTTTTATAGCATTCTCATAATCTCCTTCCGCAAGATAGGTCATGCCAATTGCTCTCTCTGCCTGTTTTTCCCCCTCTCCGTTATCCTCTGCCGCATAAAAAAAGGTTTTTGCCGCATCATAATTGCCCTCCGAAAGTGCAGCCATACCCTGGGAAAGGTTTGACTCCGCATCCTCGCCGCAGCCGGTTAAGATTACGGACATGGCAGCTGCCAGCAAAAGAACCGTTATTGTTTTTTCCTTATAAATATGTATTCTCATATATCCATCCAATGTGGTAGTATAGTACTTGCTTTTGATTGCCTATGCAGGCAAAACGCAGTGCTACGAGGTTTTTAATATGAACATATCCATCAATAATAAAATCAGATTTTCATCAGACTTTTTAAAGCTTCTCGCCATCATCATGATGGCCATAGATCATGCAGGATACGGCCTTTTGTATCTGTACCTTACAACAACAGGGCTCAGCTTATCTCCTGATGAATTCAACCGGCTTGATTCACTGTACGATGTCATGAACGGAGTCGGACGTCTTGCCTTCCCCATATTCATGTTCTTTATTGTTGAGGGATTTTTTCATACAGGCAGCCGCCTTAAATATGCGCTACGTCTTTTTCTCTTTGGGCTTTTATCGGAGATTCCCTTTAATCTTGCCCTTTACCAGAAGGTCCTTGCGCCGGAGCATCAGAACGTAATGTTCAGTCTCTGCCTCTCTCTCCTTACCATTTGGGCCATTGATTATATCAGGAAGGTCCCAGGGCTTTCGGATATTTTAACCCTCATCCTCATCTGCTGCTTAACCTGCGCTTCCATGCAGCTGTCCCAGATCCTGCTGCTTGACTACAAGTGGCATGCCATCCTTTTGGTTGTTGTCCTGTACCTGCTGCATGATTTTGCACCTGTCAATCTGTTAGCCGGCGGTGCAGTAATGTCCTTTGAAAAATATGCACCGGTTTCGTTCCTGCTTTTGTACCTGTATGATGAAACCATCAAGCCGAATAAAAAGCTTAAATATTTTTTCTACATATTTTATCCCGCACACCTGCTCCTTATCTATCTCATAGGGTGCCTTTTGGGGCTTGGGCTTTAGGATATTCTTATTGCGCACCACTCTTCCTATTATAATATAGAATTTTTGAATGTCACATGTTTTTATGTTAAAATAGCGGCGGGGATATTGCACAATTTTGTTAAGATAAGGGGACACAAATGGGGTCAGGCACGCTTACGGCGATCTACCTTGCATTGCTCATATCGCCGGCGCTCTCGATTGCAGCGCTTATTCCATACCTTATATATAATTACAAAAAGCACGGGGTTATCTACGCGGATAAAAGCATCTGCTACTATCTGCTGTGGATCTTTTTCCTGAGCGCCTTTTTCATGACCATGCTGCCTTTTCCCACGGTTGAGTATGTATCAAAGCTCAAAACGCCCTATACTCAGATGGTCCCCTTCATGTTCGTCCACGATTACTTTGAGGACTCCGGTGTTATCGTTTCCGACTTCAGCTCCGTAATACCCTCCCTAAGATCAGGTGCCTTTTTAGGACCCCTGCTGAATGTTTTCATGATGGTGCCCTTTGGATTTTTCCTAAGGCTTACCTTTGATTTAAGTCTCCCTAAAACAACCATTTCCGGGCTTTTGTGCAGCCTGCTTTTCGAGATAACCCAGTTATCCGGACTCTACGGTATCTATCCAAGGCCCTACAGGATCTTCGATATTGACGATCTTATGGCCAATACCCTGGGCGCAATGACAGGGTGGCTCCTTGTGGCGCTCCTTCGGCGCGTTTACCCTCCCTGTGTGACTTTGGGCAGCAAGCCCTTAAAGCACGGAGGAGGTATATCTCTAAGGCGGCGTCTTCCGGCCATTCTGTTTAATCAGAGCATTTCCCTGATCATAACCCTTATCGTGGGCTTTCATATGAAGTACCGCTGGATTAAAAGAGTCCCTGCGTGTATTTTGATCTTTCTTATGATCGACGTGATCATGGGAGTCATCTTATATATCAACAATAACAGCCTGGGATTCATGCTGACAGGGCTTAAGCTTGTTAATGAATCCGACAAAAAAAGACCTGCGCTATGGCAGTGTGAGGCCTACATGATCCTCCAGGGAGCCACCTTCATACTCCCGGTGATGATGGGGTATCTTGTCTACTACAGCATCGTTATAAACCGCATGCGGCGTGTGCTGATAATCGGCTTCAGCGCAGTGCTGACCGTGATTTATATGTACATAATCTTCGCATATCTTATAAACGGTATAACCCATGGAACCTCTCTGTACTCTGACAAGCTGTGCCGTGTGCGTCCGGTCCTGTCCGAGAAGGCCAAGCAGACCAGCCGCTTTATGGTGATCGAGCGTGGTCCCTTAACCTATGACTCAATTGAGGTATTCTGTGACCATATATCTGATTTTCTTAAGGAGGTCGGATTCGAACATAAGCCTGCCCTAAGGGCACGGATTTTGGCGGATGCGGCAATGAACGACTGGCTGGATGAGGGACTCGGCGGAGAAATATGCGAGTTAAGATATGATAAACGCCGCTGGCGCAAAACCCTGTTTATAATCCTCTATACCAGGAGACGTATCACCTCAACAGAGGATTCAAGGTCTGAAGGCGGCAATTCATTTTACGATAAAAATGAAACTCTCAAAGAAACAGTATCCGGAGTCAACATTTCCTTTGAGAGCTACAGTGATGATGGTGCATATATCGTGGCAATTGACATTCCCTAAAAAAATGACATTACCCAAACCTATACTTTTCAGTCATCCACCTCTACACGTCTTGAAACGGAGAGAGGCATTTTCTTGGCCTCGTTCAGAATGTTCAAAAGATAGGTTCCGATAATACCAATCGAAAACAGTATAAGACCGCTGAAGAATATGAGCAGCAGTACAAGGGTTGTGAATCCTTCCACCGGCTCTGTTGCTATTAAATATTTAACCAGGTAGACGATTGCCAGGATCACGCTTAATAACGTGCTCGCAATACCTATATTTTTAACTATCACAAGAGGCAGGTCTGAGTGTGAAGTAATATCAAAAAACAGGCTCTTCGCAAGCTTTCCGAAGGAATATCCGCTTCTGCCATAAGCTCTCTCGCCATGCTGAATAGGTACATTTATTATCCTGTTAGAAGTACAGACCAGAAGGTTCCCTATCTGGGGCAAATATATGTTTGTATTAAGGATAGCATCTACAATAAATCGTCTCATGAGACGGAAGCTGGTAAGCTCAAGATTCGGGTCCTTGCCAAGCATCTTGGATGTAGCATAAACCGACACACTAGTGCCCAGTTTCCTGATAAAATTATGCTTCCTGCCCTCGTAACTGGCAATTACCACATCAACATCCTCTCTCTCATTGAGTGCCCGGACCAGTTTCGGCACCTCCTTAGGAGGATGCTGCATATCATCATCCATGGTGATCACAAAATCACCCTTTACATATTTAAAACCGCACATAACAGCAGCAGGCTGGCCGAAGTTTCTGGCCTGCTGAATAATCTTGACCCTTCTGTCCATTGTCCTGAGTTCTGTCATTACCTCATAGGAAGCATCTTTTGACCCGTCATCCACGAGGATCAGCTCGAAGGGTTCCTGTATCTCTTTCTCAAATACTTCTTTAATCCCCGCATATAAATCCCTAAGGGTATGCTCCGAATTATAAACAGGAACAACTATTGAATAAAGGCTCATATTCCTACTCCTTATCATCGACGTTTTCGTTGCTGTCAGCCGTTTCAGCTAAAGACTTCATCCCGGCTCTGCGTATTGCCTCAGTAAAAACAACAGCTATTATAAGTATCCAGATTGCAATAAACTGGGAGGTTGATAATACTCCCACATATCCTCTTTCGGAATCATCCCTTACAAATTCTATCAAGAAACGTCCTATACTGTATAGCATAAGGTAATGTCCCAGGATAATTCCCGGCGTTTTGCGATACTTGTAAATATACAGAAGCAGGAAAAACAAGGCAAGATCCATTGCCGCCATAAACAGCTGTGTGGGTAGCAGCTTAACTCCCGCCGGTGCCAGGCACCCTTCGGGAAATGTCACACCCAGAAAAGAATCTGTTGGCTTTCCGTAGCAGCAGCCTGCCATAAAACAGCCCAAACGCCCAAAAGCCTGGGCAAGAGCAGCCAGGGTTACTATAAGGTCCATATAATCAAAAGGGCTTATCTTTTTAATCCTGCAATAGGTATACATGGTTATCACAGCGAGTATTATTCCACCGTAAACCACAAAGCCTGAAGAGCTGATGGCCCTTGAGGGATTTTTAATAAAATCCCCAAAATTAACAATCGTATAGAGTATCTTGCCTCCCAAAAAACCCATGATCAGCACCCAGATGGCAAGGTTTGTAAGGTGGTCAGGTGAAAGATTTCTCTTTACGCAGATTTTGCAGCCTGTAAGCATAGCTACCAGAAAACCGATTCCTATCATGAGTCCATAGCCATGTATGGTAACCGGTCCAATTGAAAATAAATCTATTGCCATGACGTTTCCTCTTTAAACTTTTATTCAACCGCTTAATTTTATCACAACCGTAAAGATGTGTCTATTTCCACTAAAAAACCCGCCGAAAACGGCGGGCTAAAGTCCTGCATTATTGTTTTTCCAAATAATTTCTTATGTATTCCCTGACCTCTTCCCTTTCAACGCCAAGGGCAAGAGCCATTTCCTCATACAATCGTTGCTCGGCAACCCTGAAATATCTCTCGTCAATAGCGGTACTCTTTTTGCCATTTTCCAGTCTGGCCTGTTTTCTGAAGTACATGGTCTTTATGATTCTTATAAGGAGCCTGGGATCTGCGGAATTGACGGCATTTTTATACTCTGCTTCTCTTTTCTTCTCATCTGATATGAGGATCTCGTCCAGTCCGTCTATCTCCGACATGAGCTGCTGTACCTCATCCCTTGTAAGTGTAGGACGGATAGAACTCTCATCGCAGTCAACCGGCATATATACACGACCTGCGTTGTCGAAATATGGCCTCATAGTGTAATAGTTTTTCTTACGCTGGGCCCTGCCCATATTGGCGAGAGGTCCAATTTCCAAAATAGTGCAAACCCCATTACTGCCGCAAACAACTGTATCGCCAATCTGGTACATAAATCCTCCTTAAAATTATTCTTAAAGCAAAACGTTTATAATAACCTAACTACTGTTATTTTACAACATTTTTTTTCAAAATGTAAGAAGAATTTTCAAAAATCCAGGCATAAGGGTAAGCATCACTCAAAATAATGATCTATCTTGGGATTCATGTCAACGGGTGTGTCCAGGTGATGGAAGTCAGCGATATTTTCGCCATTTTCGTTGCGGATAATGACAACCTTCTCCAGTCTGTTAATTACACTCTCAAAGGTAAGTACATCCGGTTTGTCCGTTTCCACAAACATCCTGGCAATGAGCTTTCCGTCTGTGGGGATTGTTTCCACATTTATTCCCGAGGGATAATAGGTCTGAAAATGAACGCATTCAGGAACCACGCGCTTAACATCCTCTTCAGTAAATCCATAATATATCCTGCCCCTCTCTCCCACATAGGCGCAGCACTGATACACGGTAATACCCCGGTTTTTACTGGTAAAGGTGTTCATAAAGCTGTAGTCGTTCTCCTGACCGGTAAGGAGGTTTGCCGTCATAACCGCGAGATTGGGACCTCCTAAATACTCCGTGTACATATAAGGACTGCCGCCGCATAGACGAACTATAAATTCATTGACTTTTACTCCCCTATCTCCCATAAAGAGCTGCCCTGTGACTGGTCCATCGGTTACTCCGAAGGCAGTGACCAGCCGCTGCATCAGATCTGAGACACCCTCTAGGCATCCGTCAGTGTATTTTGATGGGAATATTTCAGTTCCTGGAGTCCATTTTCTGCTGGGCACTTTTCTTAAGTCATACATACAAGTTGTATGACATATTCCGCCCTTTACCCATCCTGTTACGGAAATTTCGTCTGTATCATAGAATTCCTCAATCATGAAATGTTCCTTGTCGAGAGCCCCCTCACTTAAGGTTTCCCCCACATGCTCACGGACTTCATTTATGCTGTAGCAGACGATGACGCCCTTGCTGCCTGAGGCATCCACGGGCTTTATAACAACAGGAAAGTCGAAATCAGAAATTTCGTTGTCTGAAAAGTTCTCCTTGAGGGTTCTGCTTTTAACAGTATTAAAACCCTTATCCTGTAAAAATTTCTTCTGGGCTATCTTATTCGTTACAAGGGGCACCAGTTCATCGGTGTAATAGTCCCTAAGGCCCAGCCTTTTTGCAACATTATGGCATGTTGGAATATTCCTGTCCGAAAAGGCGCACATGATGCCATCGACCTTATATTTCACGGCAAGCCCATAAACAGCTTCCTCATCAGTGGTACTGTCATCTGAGAAAAAGTCACTTATTTTTTTGGCAGGAGCATCGGGATAGTAATCGCACACAACAGTTTTGTAACCCGCCTCGTGGAGATCCTCCACCACATCGCAAAAGGATTCTATCGCTCCCAATAATAATATTGTTTTCATATTGTCAGTATATCAAAAAAAACGGAGCAGAACACTCTGCTCCGCAAGTAAACATATTTTTTAATTACTCGATCTTAAGTCCTGACCAGATATCATCGGGAACAAGTGCAACATAGGTCTTACCTGTGTTAAGGGTTATCT
>R03__coassemble_654_pt1 | contig 18682 bp, 16 predicted proteins | sample R03__metabat2_high_PE_019 | metagenome-assembled genome bin R03
AATCATAATCCAATGTGTCTCTTATGCTATCATAAGAAGCATACATTACTGTATCGCCCTTTAAAATCCATTCTTTCTTTGTAATGTTTACGGTGCGAATTTTACCTGCATGGTCAAATACTCCTTCAAATAGCCTTCGATGGATATTCTGCAGTTCGACAGGTGAAAACTGAAAAGTCTTCTCCCCTAGGATGCGCGCAATTCTGACAGAAACGATATCCGCTTCCCTTGTATCTGATTCTATTTCAACCCGATTTTCCCGCTCTTCATAGTAATTATAGATTCGTTTATCGGCTTCTGCTATCGTGATTTTTCCTTCAATATGTTCTTTTGCTGTCTCAATCAAATATTCAGACGGCTTCAAACCATCAACATCCTGCAAACCTATTGCAGTCTTCCAAGCATTGCTCTTATCTATTTTCTCCGGTTCGCCTTGACGAATATATTCACTTAATTCCAAATTCCAGTTTTTATCCGGCATATAATCTGTCTCCGTTTGATGTATTATTTAAGAAATTTCCCCACTTAAAAGAACAACCGTTTCCACAGTAGGTATATTTACCAGATTCTTATCCTTCATGGATTGCAGAGACTTAAGGATTCCAAACTTTGCATGCTCCCAGGTCAGTCCCCCCTGGAAATACACTGCGTAGGGCTCCTTTAAGGGACCGTCTGCCGACAGTTCGATGGATGAGCCTGACACAAATGCCCCTGCCGCCATGATGACCTGGGCATCATACCCGGGCATATCCCAGGGTTCCGCCGACAGGTATGAGTCAACAGGAGCCGCGCTCTGTATCCCGTTGCAGAATGCGATGAGCCCCTCTGCTGACTTAAGTGTCACTGCCTGGATTATATCGTACCTTTCCTCAGTTCCATTGGGAACGCAGGCGTATCCAAGCTTCTCATAGATATTGGCCGCAAATATGGCTCCCTTAAGAGCAGAGCATGTAACCGTAGGCGCCAGGAACAGCCCCTGGTAGAAGGTCTGCATAACGGAAAGCGACGCTCCAACCTCCTTGCCAAGTCCGGGAGAGGTCAGCCGGTACGCTGCCCTTTCAATACAGTCCTTTTTCCCGACTATATAGCCCCCAAGGGGTGCCAGTCCGCCGCCGGGATTCTTGATAAGAGATCCCACGCACATATCAGCGCCCACATCCGTAGGCTCTATCGTCTCAACAAATTCACCATAGCAGTTATCCACCATGCAGATGACCTCGGGCTTTATGTCCTTAATGAACTTTATCAGCTCCCCTATCCTCTCAACCGACAGGGTGGGCCGGGTCTGGTAGCCCTTGGACCGCTGGATTGTCACAAGCTTTGTCTTATCATTAATGGCCTTCCTGATATTCTCATAGTCAAAGTCCCCGTCCGGCAGAAGGTCCACCTGTCTGTAGCTGATGCCATATTCCGCCAGGGATCCCACTGACTCGCGGATACCTATGACCTCCTCAAGGGTATCATAGGGTTTCCCAACAGGTGATAAGAGTTCATCTCCGGGACGGAGCTGGGAGGACAGTGCGATTGCCAGTGCATGTGTTCCGCAGGTTATCTGCGGCCGCACCAGGGCATCCTCCGTATGGAAAATATCCGCATAGACCTTCTCTAAGGTATCTCTTCCCAGGTCATTATAGCCGTATCCGGAGCTCTGCATAAAGCATGCCTCCGACACACGGTTCTTCTGCATTGCATGTAGCACCTTTAACTGGTTCAGCTCGGCTGTCTTATCCAGTTTTTCGAATCTCTCTTTTAAGCCTTCGGCGATGCCTTCGCCAAAATCAAACACCTCTTTATCTATGCCAAGTGCGGCATACATCTCCTCTAGCAACATATTTATCCCTTTCTCACATTTTCGGTTGCACTGTTTCCTTAACGACCCTCACATATTCACGTCCCGAAGGCACTGAGGTTATCCTCTCGCCCGCCATATACTCAGGCACGCAGGGCGGACAGGATATAATGGGCTGCGCCAGGATCCTGCCTATGGAATCGGCAGAAGGGACATACTCTGCGTCCGACAGCATCGCCTCATAAGGATCCATTTCGCAGTTTCCCAATGACTGCCCAAAGCGTTTTCCTTCTTCACCCGGTTCCGAATATTTTTTCAAATCCTGCCCTTTGGGAATATCATCCGCATAATCTGTCAGGTCATTATCACTTCTTAAATTCCCGCCTCTCGGAATCTTTGAAAGGCACTCTTTAAGACGCTTAAGATCCTCATCTGTTGTCCGCACAGACACCATAAACACAACGAAATCATCATCCACATGCTCCGGATATATATCATCCCTCATAAGAATGTCAGCGATCTCATATCCTGTATAGCCGTAGGATGCGGCATCGATTGTAAGCTTTATGGGTTCACATCCCACGAAGGAATAACCGACGTTCTCAAGTTCTTCCTTAAGTGCAGCGCATTTACCGCATATCATTTCAAGCTCTGTTTTAAAGCTTTCCGACAGATATCTGTTACACAGATCCAGTGACTGCAGGATCAAATAGGAAGGCGACGTGGATCCGAACATACCCATTGCATCCCTCGCATTCTCGGCAAAGAAACTGTCAGTATTATGTGATACATGCAGATACGCCCCGCCTGTCAATACCGGTAGCGTCTTATGTGCGGAATCACAACACATGTCAGCACCCAGGTTCATGGGGTGAAGTGATCTATTAAGAAATCTGAGATATGCCCCATGTGCATTATCCACCAGCAGGAACACTCCATACTCATGGCATACCCTTGCAATCCCTTCAATATCAAGCATATTCCCCAGATAATCCGGTGATGTTATGTAAACTGCTATTGGTTTATCTGCTACGAGTTTATCTGTTATGGGTTTATCTGCATCCTTACAATTTCTTTCTTTGCAGAGCATCTCCAGTTGTTCTTTTATATCCTCTGCCGTAATATTGCACGACATATAAGAGGAAATGCCGCTGAAATATGAATCATAATCGCCCAGCCCGGATGTTTTCGAATCCCTGACTTTACATGATTTTCCCGTCAGGTACCGAACATCGATTCCCAGTATTGCCGCCGTGTTCACGAAGGTTTTGTGGGCATTTCTCCCCGCAAGAATAAAGGGCTTCACCCCATGAATGAAAGCCCATTTTTTTATAAGGAACAGCATCCCTCGGATTGCAAGAGAAGAGCCCTCCGTTGAATAGAAGGTATGACACTCAAACAACGCTGACGCATTCGCCTCGCTCCTCGCGATTATATCCGCGCAGGCATGCTCATCCCACAGGTTACCGGCTCCCTCAATTTCCGTGATATCGAGATGCTCGACTCCCAGACAAGAGTCAACGCCCTTGTGCCCGGGCATATGGAACCTGGCAGGATTCCTACCGCAATATTCATTTACAAAATCATATATCGGAGTATCCAAGTTTCCTTGTCACCTCAACCATTATGGCGCACTCCAGCCTCTTCTTAAACAAATCGCAGCCGTACTCGTACACGCCCTTAATATCCCCTGTTGCATGATACGCATTGGCAGCGCAGCCCCCGGAGCAGTAGAGCCTTGCCCAGCAGGTACGGCATTCCTCCCTCGCATATACATTGCAGCTTGCAAAATCATTCTGGATCTCCGTATTGGTAACGCCGGTCCATATATCCCCAAGCTTGTACTTATCATCTCCAACAAACTGATGGCAGGGATACAGACCACCCCAGGGTGTAACCGCCATGTACTCAGTTCCGGAACCGCATCCGGAAATTCTCTTATAAATGCAGGGTCCGCCCTCAAGATCTATCATGTAATGATAGAAGGTAAAGGACCTGCCCTCCTTATCCCTTTCAAGCATAAGCTCTGCCAGCTTCTCATACTGGTCCATCACGATGGCCTTATCCTCCTCTGTCAGGGCTGAGGCATCATCAGGGGATGACACAACAGGCTCCATTGACAGCTCCGTAAAGCCCAAATCCAGCATGGTCTGAATATCCTTTAAAAAGTCAGGGTTGGCATGTGTAAAGGTCCCCCGCATGTAATAGTTCTTACCGCCCCTTGCCTTAACAAACTCCTGAAACTTGGGAACGATCCTCTCCCAGCTGCCCTGGCCGTTATAGTCCACGCGATACTTATCATGGATCTCTTTTCTGCCATCAAGGCTTAAGACCACATTTGAGCATTCCCTGTTGGCAAAATCAATCACATCCTGATCTACCAGCATTCCGTTGGTTGTAAGGGTAAACCTGAAATTCTTGCCGGCTTCCTTCTCGATACTTCTTGCATAGGCTACAAGATCCTTTACCACCTGAAAGTTCATAAGCGGCTCACCGCCGAAGAAATCAACCTCAAGATTATGACGGGATCCTGAATGCTCCACGAGAAAATCAAGAGCTCTTTTCCCCACTTCAAAGCTCATAAGGGCTCTCTCGCCGTGGTATTTTCCCTGGCTTGCAAAACAGTATGAGCAGTTTAGATTACAGGAATGGGCTATATGGAGACATAACGCCTTAATGACCCCTGAGGTCCTGGCCTTAAGCTCCCCGGCCATAGGCTCGTAGGTGTCCTCTGCAAACAGTTTTCCACTGTCCTTAAGTTCCGTGACATCATCGTAGATATCCGATATCTCATCTTCAGGCAGCTTATAGGATGCTGCAAGCCTGCCGATAAGTTCATCCTTATCTTTAGTCTCATATTCCGCTATCAGATCATATGTAACATCATCAACTGCATGAATCGAGCCCGATACAATGTCCATTACGATGTTCATGCCGTTTAATTTATATTGGTGAATCATTTTTTCTCCCCAGGCCGCTAAGTGCTCGTATCAATGCAAAGTACTACGTCTCTCTGTTCGTCTTCGACTCCAGACAGACTAGTGCTTTGCATGAATCGCACGTAACGGCCTAAAACACAGGCCGTAAGTGCTCGTATCAAAAAAATACCGCCCCATTAAAATGAGGCGGTACTTAAGCTTTTTGTTATTACTTGCTTTCCTTTGTGTTCTCGCAAGTCTGGTTAGCGATACCGCAGCTTGTCTTGCATGCTGACTGACATGATGTCTGGCACTCGCCGCAACCACCGTTCTTAGCGCTCTCGCACAGATTACGGGTTTCAATAGTCTGAATATGCTTCATAGGAAAATCCTCCGTTTCAATTTTAGTCTGCGTCTATAATAATCTAAACATCAGCCTAAGTCAAGGAAAAGCGCTTTATTTGAAGAATGCCATACGCTCTGAAAGCGCATCTGCAAGTTCCTTCATTGCAGCTGACTCGTTCTTGGTATTGCCAATGGCCTCGGCAATATTGGATACTGAAGCCAGAACCTCTTCTGAGGATGCTGCATTTTCTTCTGAAATAGCTGACAGATCGGTGATGTTTCCGAGAACTGATTCCTTAAGGGATGTAAGTGTATCAGCCTGCTCACCCACCTGCTTAACACCTTCGCTCATCTTGATGCCGCTCTCCTTGGTTGCTTCCATTTCCTTGTAAGCATCCTCAAGTGCAGCCTTCTGATCCTCAACTATCTCGCCTACAGAGCCTGCCATCTCAACTGACTTCTCTGAAAGCTCGATGATCTGATTGATGATCTGCTGGATCTGAACCGCGTTCTGATTGGATTCTTCAGCAAGCTTTTTGATATTCTCTGCAACAACTGCGAAACCTCTTCCTGCCTCACCGGCTCTTGCAGCCTCGATGGAAGCATTAAGTGCAAGGAGGTTTGTTTCCTCTGAAATAGCTGAAATTGTATCAGCTGCTGTTCTTACCTCATCAATTGCCTTATTGGTATCATTGATCTGAGTGCGGATCGCATCGATTGAATCTGCTGACTTATTGGATGCATCCTGAAGAACATCCATAGCCTTAACAGCCTTCATGTTAGCTTCATATGATTCATTAGATACCTGAACCATTGTGGCAACACCTTCATTGATATCATCAATGATGTTACCCATATCTATCATTGCCGAGTTAGCATCCTGAACTGTCTCAGCCATGCTCTGTGCTGTTGTTGCAAGCTCATCTACGGCAAGTGATATCTGGGATGTTCCATCAGCAGAGCTCTGGGACAAACCGTCAACATTTGTTACTGAGGCTCCAAGATCAACTGCTGTTGTCTTGGCGTTTCCGATTATATTTGATAACTGGCTCTGGAGAACTCCGCCTGCATCAATAAGTTCGCCGAATTCTATTACAGCACTTGTAAATTCAAAGTCCGCATCAAGGTCACCGCCTGATAAGATTCCAAGGGATTCCGCAACCCTCTTGATGGGTTTCTCAAATGCAGTTGTTAAGAACCAAATCGCAAGTGAAAATACAATGATCATCGCAACTGCAATGAGAATCATATTCCTGGTTACCGAACCAACGCTATCTGAAACCTTAGCCTGAGGTTCTCCGGCAAAAGCCATGCCCCAGAAGTTACCATTGCCGTCATATATAGGTGTGTAATAAACCATATAATCAGTGCCGTTGATGGCAACACCCTCTGCCTGATAATCGCTGCCACCCTTAACAGCAGCATAGATATCGGCATTGGCCTGAGTACCCTCATTGTAGGAACCATCCGTATTCTTAAGGGATGTTAAGAATCTTGTATCACCCTGGAACAGGGTAAGCTCTATATCGTTGGGCTGCTGGGACTGCACGTACTCATGATCTGAATACTCGTCATAATCAACAGCTCCGTTTGCTGCTATATCATAAGCGAAATACTCTTCAACACCTTCAGCTGCAACCTTCAGTGCATCATACAGGCCGTTCTTAATGTTCTTATTCAGCATGTAGATTGAAAGTGAAGCAACTGCAATAGTCGTTACGAGAAGAGGTATCAGTCCGAAACACAGACAGAGCAACTTAAAGCTCATACCCTTCTTTTTGTTTTTTGGATCCGCCATAATTATTTTCCTCCTTTGATCCCAATCTCCCCTTTTTCGTCATCGGGGGGGGTACAACCACACGTTATTTTATCACATTTACATCCAAATGTCCACGAATCAACAGACCCGTGGACAATGAATTTTAAGCGGCTTTTAAAGACGAAACCTCATCATCAGCCGATATCGAATACTGAAATGGCATTCTGAAGGCCTTCCTTATTACCGGACATATCAGTTGTCTTATCTGCAGCGCTCTGGCACTCGTTTGTAACTGTAGAGCAGCTTGCGGAGACCTCTTCAGCAGAAGCTCCGAGCTCTTCTGAAATAGCTCCCAGGTCTGTCGTTGATGAAACAAGTGAATCCTTGATGCCTGACAGATCCATTGCCTGATCCTGAATGGAATCGATGGAACGGAGTGAATCCTCAACTGCTGATGAAAGGACTGCGAACTTCTCCTGAGTATCCTTAACCGAAGTCTGCTCCTTCTCAATTACATCTGAAACACCCTTAGCTGCAGAAACAGTAGCCTGTGAAAGCTTTGTAACCTCTGCAATGATATCCTCGATCTCTTTAGCACTTGCTGCTGAATCATCAGCCAGCTTTCTGATCTCTTCTGCAACAACTGCGAAACCTCTTCCTGCCTCACCTGCTCTTGCAGCCTCGATGGAAGCGTTAAGTGATAAGAGATTGGTCTGTGAGGAAATACCTGTGATCATCTGAACACATTCGGTAATCTGGCTTACGGCCTTATTGGTCTCATCGATCTTAGCTGTGATATCTGCAACAGCCTCAACTGATTTCTCAGAAGATTTCATAACCTCGCTCATTGAAGCTGAGGCCTCACCGTTAATGACATCGATCTGGGTTGATGCCTCTTTAAGAGCGGCGATATTATCTGTAATGGATTCAATTGCGTCACCCATTCTGGCAGTTCTGTCTGCAAGTTCCTGAGCTGACTCAGCAACCTGCTGTGAGGTCTGGGCAACCTCATTGACAGCCACATTGATCTGATTAACTCCGTCAACGGAATTGGCGATTCTCACTGCCACATCCTCGATTGATGCTGAAAGTGAATCAGATTCCGTATTAACAGTTCCGAGAGCATCAATAAGTGATGTTCTTACTGTCTCTGAAGCCTTAATAATATCCTTTGTTTCCTGAATATTTGATTTTGCAACGATTTCTTCGGTAAAGTTACCTGCTGCAATCTTATTAAGTCCGCCTGCAACGATCTTAAGAGGACTTGCAATAAGCTTGGCAAGAAGTATTGATACAATGGCAATAACAATAACGCAGATGATTGCAAGAATAACCGCCGTCCTTGCGATCTTATCGGAGCCTGCAAGAACAACATCCTCATCAGCAGATACAACAAGTACGAAGTTAAGGTCAGGATCAACATAGTAGGATGCATACTTCTGGGCTCCCTTGAACTCATACTCAACAACCGCTATATCGTCATGTCTTCCGGCCTTCATGTCCGCGCACACACCAAGTACTGTTGAATTGGTAACAGGCTCGCCGATCTTCTCAGCTGTGGGATGCCATAACATTGTGCCCTCAGCATCAGCTACGTAAATGTAGGAGCCTGAAACACCCTCAAGCGAAACATCCTGGCAGTATGTTGTCAGTGTATCCGCAGTCAGCACACTGTCGTAGCCCATTGCAGCACATTTGGCAACCAGGCCTTCACCCTCGATCTCAGCCATGGAGTACATATAGTTATGAGCCAGAGCCTTGATCTCCTTCTGCGAGTTCTTAACCGTGTAGATCATTGTGATAACCACTGCAATGATCATCGGAATAAGAGCAAGCAGTACAAGTGTCAGATAAAAGTTGAGTTGAAATTTTTTCTTACCCTTCGTTTGTTTAGCCATATCGAAATCCCTTTCTCGGTTCAAAATATTTCATACGCATTTATGTGAAGTTATTTTCCATAAATAGCATATGGTTTGCTTTATTTTACCAAAAAAAGTGCGGTTTTACCACACTTTTTTGACAATTATGTTAACTTTTTTTATTTTTCAAAAAACTTCTCATTCGTGCATTTCCACCGAGTGCTTTGATTTTGTTGCAACAAGTCCCATAACTCCCAGTATCACATAAAAATATGCCATTATATACAGAGGAAAATAGTACTTAAAATACGATGCCGGTGCCAGAATAAACACTATGAACCAATGGCACAAAAGCCCGCCTGCCGCAAAAAAGTCGAACCATCTGCGCTTTATGAGAGAATATATAAGCAGCACGATCGCAACTCCAAAGGGGATAAACAGGTTATAGGCAAGTGATTTTACAATGGATATACAGCCTGATATAAGTCCCCTGGCTCCCCCATTTGAAAAATCAATATGATATGGCAGCGCTGCATAACAGAAGGCGCCTATCCTGGTTTTTATGAATACGTCAGGATTATTCTTAAAGATTCTCTTAAGAGCATCGGAATAGTTGACAAAATCTTCTACCGTTGCTTCCTCTCTTACTCCCATGAAGCCTTCCTGATACAGGATCAGCACATCCTCGTAATTGATGTCCCCATAATGCTCATTGATCGCCTCCAGTACATCCAGGGATAAATACTTATCCACAATTTCAAGGTCCTCTTTGTTTTTCTCAAGGTCCAGACCGTTGCGGTACATATTGGTGATTGTATAGGCATAGAAGGGTTTCATGCGGTCGTTGGCCGCGTCATCAAGTGCTGCCCCCGAAAAGGCATTCTGGGGATACGCCACGATCATCTGGAATGCCACAGCCATTACAGCTCCCGAAATCAGCAGCTTTTTATCCCTAAGTATATTTTTATAGGTAAGCAGCATAAGTATGGGAACCAGCACCGCCAGATATATTCCCTCCGTTCTCCACTGAGTCAGAACCGCACCCGTAAGGAGCATTAGCGCCAGGCTTTTTAAATCAATTGATTTTCCCTCAAGGCCGTCAAAGATCATTTTCGTAAACAGCACAAGGTATATAAGGAAATATATGGGGAGCCTGTGGGCACTTGTTGTGTAGGCAATAACCGGATAGAGCAGGAACAGAAGGTATGACAGCAGGCCCACCCTGTTTCCGAAATATTCCCGTGACCGGAAAGTCACATACCCCACGGCGAAAAATTCGATTAACATTTTAAAAATGATGGGAGCATATTTAAATGGCAGCGCCATTAGTGATACAGTGTAATAATAGGCAGTCATGATGTTAAACCAGGTGCCATGGGTCAGGTTCACCGCATCATTGTATATGGAATATTCATCATTGCTTAAATACCCCTGGGGAAGCTTAATGGCCGCAACTGCTACAATGACAATAAGGTAGGGCAGGGCGCTCATCGTGATCTTCCATGCAAGGGTTTGAGACCTTCCGGGCATGGCCATGTCCCAGATATAAGAATAAATCACGTACAGAAGCAGAAGGCACAGTACCTTACAGACCACATAATCAAAAACCGCTGCCGGGTAACCGGAGGCATCTGATGCCGGGAATATAAAGATTCCCTTATCCGAAATAAACGTAAGAAGTGTATGTATAAGGGCAATCACACCCACAATGTATTTTTTATTTTTCAAAACGGATTCTTTCATTAATGCAATCTTCTCCTGATTTTATTTTGGTTTTGTTTGTTAATGGATAACTATCAGGCCAAGGCAATTGAAAATGTGACCGAAAATAAGTATACTATTTCTTGACGGTGCGGTCAAAATCCATCCTGTCCGTCACAGGCTTATCGCCGACCCACTAAGTCAGGTTTCCGGCAGATGGCGGTTTGGAACAGACACACTATTTACATATACCACATGGAGGCTACTATGAAAAAAATAATAATAACAGGCTGCAACGGCCAGCTGGGCAGGGCCATCAATGAGCTTTATGCCGGCAATACGGAATATGAGCTTGTTAATACGGATTTCGGAGTTGAGGGTATTAAGAGTCTTGATATTTCAAATCTTGATATGGTTCTTGAGATGATGCGCAGCGAAAAGCCCTATGCCATCATCAACTGCGCTGCAATGACTAATGTGGACGGATGCGAGGTTCAGAAGGATCTCGCCTACCGGATCAATGCCTTAGGCCCCAGAAACCTTGCCATCGCTTCCCGTGAAACCGGAGCCAGGCTCATGCACGTATCCACCGACTATGTTTTCCCCGGAGACGGAACAAGGCCCTATATCGAGTTTGATACTCCCGCGCCCAAGTCAATGTACGGCTCCTCCAAGCTTGCCGGTGAGAACTTCGTTAAGCAGTTTGCCGATAACTTTTTCATTGTAAGGACCGCATGGCTCTACGGAGACGGCAAGAACTTCGTCAAGACAATGCTCCGCTTATCGGAAAGTCATGATAACGTAACTGTTGTAGACGACCAGATCGGCTCCCCCACTTCGGCCAGGGAGCTTGCAAAGGCCATTAAGTTCCTTCTTCCCACGGAGAACTACGGTCTCTTCCATGGAACCTGCGAGGGAATCTGCAGCTGGGCTGACTTTACGAAGGAAATCTTCCGCCTGGCCGGAAAATCAACCACCGTTACTCCTGTTACCAGTGCCCAGTATAAGGAAATGAATCCTCAAAGTGCCGACAGACCTGCTTACTCAGTCCTGGAGAACTACATGTTAAAGCTCACTTCCGATTTCATGTTCGCCGACTGGCATGATGCAATCAAGGAATACCTGAAGAAATAACTTGTAATATTTACAGTTTACTAATGGACCGACTAAGAACGCAAAACCAAAAAGTATAAAAACAGCACCTGCCGTCAAAGCAGGTGCTGTTTTATAATACATTCTTTTTTATTTAACCAATCCCAGTCTATTGACAGCAGAGAATATGGCTCTTACGGAAGCTCTTGTGATATTTGAGCTTACGCCAACGCCATAGGTGACGCTGCCTGTTGCAACATCCAGAAGATGGATATAGGCTGCAGCCTGGGCATTTGAACCACCCTGGAGTGCATGCTCCTCATAGTCAAGAACCTTAACCTCAACATCCAGCGCCTCGCGAAGACCGCGCTGAACCGCATCAATGGGTCCGTTACCAACAGCCTCAAAGGAATCTTCCAGTCCGTTAAGGGTGTAGGTAAGAGTGATATGTGTATCAAACTCAGTATCATCAGCATCCGATCTGTCATCAACCTTGAGCTTTCTGAAATGCAGAGGTTCCTTCATATCGATGTAGCAGCTCTTGAACTCGCTCATGATGCGGTCGGGGCTGACCTCACCCTGCTTCTCCGAAATAGCCTGTATAACATTGGCGAATTCCTTGTGCATTCCCTTGGGAAGCTTGAATCCGAAGTAAGTATCCATAACAAAGGCAACGCCGCCCTTGCCTGACTGGGAGTTGATACGAACGATGGGCTCGTACTCTCTTCCGATATCAGCAGGATCAATGGGAAGGTAGGGAACCTGCCAAATCTCTGACTGTCTCTCCTTCATGGCCTTTACGCCCTTATTGATGGCATCCTGATGGGATCCGGAGAAAGCAGTAAATACAAGCTTGCCTCCGTAGGGATGACGGTCATCAACCGGCATCTTACAGCACCTCTCGTAAACCTCCTTGATCTCATTGATGTGCTCGATCTCCAGCTTCGGATCGATGCCCTGGGAGAACATGTTATATGCAACATTTAAAATATCTATATTACCGGTTCTCTCACCGTTTCCGAAAAGAGTACCCTCAACCCTGTCAGCGCCTGCAAGAAGGGCAAGCTCTGTTGCGGCAATACCCGTACCTCTGTCATTGTGGGGATGTACACTTAGGATAATGCTCTCACGGTCCTTAAAGTGAGTGCTCATCCATTCGATCTGGTCCGCATATACGTTAGGTGTATTCATCTCAACCGTTGCGGGAAGGTTCATGATTATGGGATTCTCTTTTGTTGCCTGACCCCATTCATCCTGAACGGCCGTGCATATTTCCAGTGCAAAATCAAGTTCTGTTCCCGTGAAGCTTTCGGGAGAGTACTCAAGTCTTACATTACCATCATAATCCTTGCCGTGTTCCTTGACCCACTTAACGCCCTGACGCGCAATATCAATGATCTCCGGACGGTCCTTACCGAACACAACGTCCCTCTGAAGAGTGGAGGTGGAATTGTATATATGGAAAACGATATTTTTAATGCCCTGAACCGATTCATAGGTTCTGATGATCTGATCCTCTCTGCACTGCGAGAGAACCTGAACCCATACATCATCCGGGATAAGCTTTCTCTCAACAAGCTGACGCAGAAAATCATACTCGATCTGGCTGGCTGCCGGGAAACCTATTTCAATTTCCTTAAAGCCCAGCTTGATGAGCATCTGGAAGAACTCAATCTTCTCCTCAACTATCATGGGATCAATAAGAGCCTGATTACCGTCTCTTAAATCAACAGAGCACCACATGGGAGCCTTCTCAATCTCCTTGTTCGGCCATGTCCTCTGTGGAAAATCAACCACGGGATTCTTGCGATACCGTTTGTAGTTCAGCATTTTATTACCTCTTTCCTTAATCCTATTTGTTTCTCCCATCCGGCATAAAAACAATGCCAATAGACGAGAAAAAAGCTCCGCAAATGCGGAGCTTTAAAAATCTGTTATTCACCGAGTCCGTTCTCTATGGCCGTAACCAAAGCCGCAAGAGCTTCCTCCTCGTCATCACCCTCACAGGTGAGCTCAATCTCGTCACCACACTTGACACATGCGCCCAAAACGCTAAGCACGCTCTTGGCGTTCGCTGTATTTTCCCTGAACTTGAAAGTTATTAGGGACTTGAACTGCATTGCTTCCTTACATAGGATGCCTGCGGGACGTAGGTGTAACCCAGTGGGATTTTTGATAACAACCTTCTGTGTTACCATGAAACACTTCCTCCATTTCCATAGTCCTGATATCTTAGGACCTTGCATCAATACGAGTATATCATCTACCTTAAAAAAGCACAAGTAAATCTGTTAAATCAGCCGATGTTTTAGACCTTTTAACCAAAGGGATGAATTACTCGGTTTCCGTCGTCTGCTCCACAATAACCTGCATATACAGCGGTGTAACCTCAGATACTCCGGCAGGGAAGGTGAAGTTGACCTTTCCGTCATTAGCTCCGGTCTGGATCGATGCATCGGTTAAGTTCTCATTTCGTGAAACAAGACTCAAAGCATCAATGGTTCCAATGGCAAGAGTTCCGTCAAACCTGTCATAGGTGTCACCCTTACCCTGTATCTCAATGGGGATGTATTCTCCAACGTCCACTATGGTAACCTTATAGCCCTCTGGAACATTTTCCATTGTTATATTGGCCGTGGGCACATTGATGGTCTTATGATCATTAACTTCGATATCTGCCGTGACAGTTATGACACCGTCGAAATCCGAATCCGCAAATATTATTCCCTCAGGAAGGAGGGAGCTTATATCAACTGTCTTGACAACCGTTTCGGTAGCTCCTGATATTGAGAAGCTATCTCCGGGAATAGTGATGGTGCTCATGGAATTGAGATAAGCGCTTCGACCTGTAATGACAACACTTCCCGGATCCGTAACCACCGATCCCACCATGCTGTAACCATCAGCAGGTGTGCCGGATACATTGCAGGTGATGGGGATCTCCTTGGTGCCCCATATCACAACGTTAACCGAAACCGCCGTAGCCTCTGATGTCAGTCTCTCATCAGATACATACGTTCCGTCCTCATCAAGGAGTTCAATTGAGGAGATTATTGATTCATCTGCCTTCAGTCCGTTTACATCCACATAGCATTTAGCACTGAAGACCTGGTCAACCGCAGATTCCGGACCGGAAATAACAAGCTCGTCGTACTTGGGAGTCACTGTTGATAACAGATATCCCTCCTCGACCTCTCCGAAGGTCTCTGCGGTAAGAGGAATTGTCTTTTTAACAATATTCTCAAGCATTATCTGCAGGCTCTGGGTCCTTGTGGAAACCGATTCAACAGCATCCGCATATCTGGTGACCTTAACCTCAATGGGCACTGTATCCATGGAGGTCAGATTTTTCATGTCCGCAGTGGCTCTTATGTAATCCCGGCTCATATCATCAAGAACCGATCTCTTTGCAGATATCACAACCGAAATCGTGTCTGTTCCACCCAGAATCTCATAGCACATGTCAGCATCCGTTATCTCGCTTTCATTCAGAACCTCAACGGGTATCCCCGAATAGGTTCTGTTGATCACAGGGTCATCCACATTGACCACAACAAGCCACAGGATAAATGCAGCAAGAACAGATACGATCTTCAGGCCGATGTTTTCAGTAAGCTTACTTCTCATTCTTCGACCTGCCTTTCCAGAAGTGGATCTTATTGAGCTTGTTTTCTTCAAGCTGCTTGTTCTGTACGAGTTCAAGCTTCTCCCTTAGGAAATCAGCATCCACATTCCTGAATAACTCTCCGCCCATGGCAACGGATACACGTCCCGTCTCCTCCGATACAATGATCGTAAGGGAATCCGTGACCTCTGATATACCCACGCCTGCACGGTGTCTTGTACCAAGTTCCTTGGACAGATCCATGTTATCCGACAGTGGCAGATAACAGGTTGCCGAGGATATCCTGTCCCCCTCTATGATAACGGCTCCATCATGAAGGGGTGTATTATGCTCGAATATATTAACAAGCAGCTGACTGGATATTATTGAGTCAATTGCTATACCTGTCCTTGTAAAATCAGATAAGGAGTCATCCTGCTGGATAACCATCAAAGCTCCTGTTCTCTCCCTGCCCATGGCATAGGAAGCCCTCACAAGTTCCTGAATGGTCCTGTCGGAAAATCTCTGGCCCTTTATCCTGGTGGAATCAAACTGCAGAAAGTTTAAAAAGACCCTGCGCCTTCCCAGCTGTTCAAGAGCCTTTCTGAGCTCGGGCTGGAACACAACAACCATTGCCATGATGGCAACGGAAAATACATTCCTGGCAATCCATAAAATTGTGGTCATAGAGAAAATGGCAGCCACCGCAACAAATATAAGTATTACAATGACGCCCTTCAAAAGAGACCAGGCCTTGGTATCCTTAACCCAGGTCAGGACCTTATAGATAAGATATGCAATTATGAGGATCTCAACGATATCTGTCCATTTGACGCTTGGGAAGCTCATTACGGTAAAATATCGATTGAAGAAAGATAACATTCTTTCAATAATCTGTGTCATAAATGCCTCATTTTAAGATCAGATCTCGTAATATTCCTCGTCGTCATCCTCCTGACGTCCCCGGCTGTTACGGACCCTTGCGTTCGGCGCCTCAAGAGTTATCTTGGGAACCGCTTTAACATAATAGTAATATTCATCATCCTCGAACTGAACATATTCAGCTCTGGAATAATCCACATTAAATACAAAGAACTGAAGAACAAGTACGATCAGTGCAGAGCCTATGGAGCCCAATATAACTCCGATAACGCTTATATCCGCATCAAGTACTGCCATTCCGATAAGAAGCACCAGCATATCAACAACAACTCCGCAGCCTAATGCTATCTGCCAGGAATAATTGATCTTAAGCCTTCTTATGAGATATACGACAACGATCGTGATGGCAAAAGCGATTATCACAAGGAACATTGTTTCGTTCTTCAAAAGTCCGTCTATAACGGTCTTAAATCCGGACAGAGCGTTTTCCATATCAGAGGAGGCCGAACCCAGAGCATCCTGATGCTCCTTGATATAGTCAAGCATGTAATATATCGCCGTGCCGCAGCCAACCGATATGGCGGATAGGGGCGAGCCCACAAAGCCCATTGCAAGGGGCATCACATAGGGAATGTGAAGTGCGCAGCAAATGGGAGTCAGGATAGCTGCAACCGCATCCTTCGGAGTGAATCTGAAGTACAGCGCGTACATTATTACCATTATCATGAAAAGTACAACCGCACAGTTCATTGACAGGGCGTACACATGCGCCACGATCACGAAGCCCGCAATAACGACTATGACATTAGTCGGCAGGAAGGAACTTAACAGCGACAATATGAGCACTATTGCCGGATTCTTAAGTTTTTCCATGAAGCCCACATTTGCATTAATAAAGATCAGCGCAAATAGCATTGCCAAAAACCTTAACGCAGGCACGATATAAGCTTCAAACCTTGTATAAAATCTGGTCAGCTGCTGTTTTATGATAAGTAACTGTTGCATGACTTTCCTCAAAGGAGCCTATCGGGGTCTCCTGGTGCTGTTGTACATCTGCTGTAGCTGTTTTAACTGGCTCTGGTATCTTTTGATATGACGTCTGGCCCTTGAATATCTGTAGGCATAAACGCAGTAAGAAATTACCATGTATACGGCCAAAACAAGAATATACTTACTCAAAATCCCCTGCATGAACTCCACAACGTCCATCTTGTAGAAGTCCTCCAAAAAGGTTTCAAGGTCATATAAAACATACATTGCCACCGCGAGAGCAAAAGCAACGGTGGCATATATTGCAGATTTTAATAATTGGAAGCTGATGTAATCTCCGCGGAAATACCCATTCGTGGCAAGGTCTCTTTTGCCCTCGCCCTCCTCATAGGCGGCCATCTGGGTCATCAGCCTTATTCTTTCCCTGCTTAACATTAAAGTTCCTCTTGACTACTGGTTAAGGAAACGCATTCTGTTGGAAGTATCTCTTGAAGCCTTCTCTGCGGGCTTGGGAGCTTCCGGACGTCTGCCTGCTGCCGATAACTGGTTAACCATGCTGGCCTTGCACTTATCGCAGAAGCGTCCTGTTGTTATGGGAGAACCGCAGGTCTCACACACAAGTCCTATAGAACCCTCTCCGAACTCAAGTCTCTCCTCGCGAACCCACTGTCTGATCTGGGACTCCTCAACATCACACTCAGTTGCAACCTCTGCAACGGAACAGTTTCTATGATCCTGAATGTACTTCTTAACCTCCTGGAAAAGCTTCTCAAGTTCCTCCTTACATGCGGGGCAGATAGGCTGTCCTGCAATATAGTTAAAAAGCTTTCTGCATCTCTTACAATTTCTAACGTTCATAATATTAATCCTCCATCTGACTTTCGATTTTTCCTGTGGATAGAGAAGCAACAAACACCCTTCTGACGCCTGACTCCCTCATCACTTTAGCCACTGCGTCTGCCGTACTTCCTGTCGTATATATGTCATCAACAATAATAACGTCATATAATTTTACACTATTGGGCACCATTTTAAAAGCCTTTTTCAAATTATTTTCTCGTTCCCGAGCTCCTAAGGAACGCATGATTTTCGTGCTTTTTTCACGGATTATTATATTTTCGTATACCGGGATATTAAGATGATATGAAAGTTCTCTTGCAAGAAGTGTGGCCTGATTGAAACCCCGCTTTTTTTCCTTGCCCTTGTACATTGGAACAGGGATAATGGCATCTGCGTGCAGGGTTTTGATTTTTTCCCCTAAAACCTCTGCCATTTTTTGACCGAAGTAAACGGCATATTCCTTCCGGCCATCGTATTTGAATCTGTAAATGCTCCGCCGCATGGTATCGTCATACAGAAGCGCCGACCGACATTCGTCAAAATCATGAGGTGCCGCGCTGCATCTGTCACAAAGTGACTTTCCCTCGTTTGATAAGGGCTTGCCGCATTTTAAGCAGTAGGGGTCTTTGATTGTTTTAAGCTTTGGTTCACATGGCGGGCATATGATTTTGCCGTAGGGCAGGACGATCCTGTCGCACACCGGGCATCTGGGCGGATAGATGAATTTTAAGATATTATCAACTGTTTTATTCTTCTTCAGTATTAACCATCTCCTTTATCATGTCTGATAAGCCTGTATATCGTTTTTTCGCATCGGTATTTAGTACCATTCCGGAAAATACCTCACTGCGGCCCAATATCACGACTGTCTTCTTAGCCCTTGTAAGGGCGGTGTAGATCAGG